>PVMK01171712.1_pt1 | contig 285108 bp, 306 predicted proteins | sample 1853481 | NCBI WGS metagenome assembly PVMK01 (sample SAMN08533507, study PRJNA380276) | Marine sediment metagenome, whole genome shotgun sequencing project.
CAGGACCCATCCCACGTTCCGGAGCCGCCTCGCCAGACGACGAGCCTGATATCCAGCAACGGCTGTGACCATCGCTCCACCGACAATGTCGGCAACTTCATCAACCCCTTTCTCGTTGTCGGTGGAGCGATGGTCATAGCCGTTGCTGGATATCAGGCTCGTCGTCTGCCGAGGCGGTTCCGGAACGTGGGATGGCTCCTGACCATGACCTTCCTGGTCATTGGCTTTCAGACGGTCTCTGGGTTCGACGCCGGCGGTTGGGTGCCATTGGGCATCGTCTATGGGATGTCTGCCTACTCGATAGCACCAGTCGATCGATTCGATGCGGCTTTGCTGAGAATCGCACTTCGTCTCGTCGGGGCTGGAGTTGTGATACTTGGCATCAGGGCGATCTACGCCGCCGTCGACACAACGGGTATCGGCTGGGACGAGTGGTCCGGCCTTCACTTGACATTGATGGTCTCCGCCATTGCCATCGTGTTGGCATTCCCCCTCGGTTTGCTTCTGGCTCTCGCTCGTCGTTCAACGCTGCCCGCCCTCCGGATGATGGCGACGGCCTATATCGAGGTGATTCGTGGTGTCCCACTGATCACACTGCTGTTCATGGGTCAGTTCATCCTCGGATTCATGATGCCGGCGGGCACGGTGCTCTCGGCGATCACCAGGGCAATCGCTGTCATGACCTTCTTCTCTGCGGCGTACATTGCCGAGATAGTTCGAGGTGGGCTCCAGGCGTTGCCCAAGGGTCAGACCGAGGCCGGTCAGGCGATGGGAATGGCGCCGCCGCCCATCATGCGGCGAATCATTCTTCCTCAGGCTCTCACCGCGGTGATACCTGCAATGGTCGGCCAGTTCATCTCTCTATTCAAGGACTCGTCGCTGCTGTCCATCATCGCCGTCCTCGAGTTCCTCGGTGTCCGTAAGATCATCCATGCCCAAGAAGCATTCCGTGGTGTAGGGATAGCCGAGACGCTTGTCTTTGTTGCCATCGGCTATTGGGCATTCGCCTTTGCCATGTCACGCGAGAGCCAGAGATTGGAACGTAGATTGCGAGTAACCAGATGACCACCGAGCAGAACCCCCAGATCTATTCCGATGCCACCCAGGCCAAAGGCCAGGCAGTTATCGAACTGACCGACGTCGACAAGTTCTTTGGCGACTTTCAGGCCCTGGCCGACATCAACATGAATGTTGGTTTGCAGGAGGTGATTGTCGTAATCGGACCCTCTGGCTCGGGCAAGTCGACCCTGATCCGTTGCATCAACCGTCTGGAGAAGCACGACCGCGGAACGATTGTTGTGGACGGGATCGAGCTGTCCGACGACATCAAGAACATTCAGGAGATCCGTCGTGAGACGGGAATGGTGTTCCAGTCGTTCAACCTCTTCCCACATTTGACCGTGATCGACAACATCACCCTTGCTCCCCGTCAGGTGCGACACGAGTCCAAGAAGGACGCCGAGGACAACGCAATGGCTCTTCTCGAGCGTGTTGGTATTCCCGAGCAAGCCCGTAAGTTCCCGGGGCAGCTCTCCGGTGGTCAGCAGCAGCGTGTGGCCATAGCGAGGTCGTTGGCGATGAAGCCAAAGGTGATGCTCTTCGACGAGCCGACGTCCGCTCTTGACCCTGAGATGATCAAAGAAGTGCTCGACGTGATGGTCGAGCTAGCCGAAGGCGGCATGACGATGATCGTGGTCACCCACGAGATGGGTTTTGCTCGTGCCGTGGCAGATCGTGTGGTGTTCATGTCCGACGGCTACATCGTCGAGGTGGGGACACCGGAGCACTTCTTCACCAACCCGCAGGAAGATCGAACGAAGCTTTTCCTGAGCCAGATCCTGTAGCTAAGCGTGTGCTGTGCACACGCTTAGACCGATTGGCGATTTAGCCTGTTCCTCCGGTGTCCAGTTCCGCATTCAAACTCCTCATCGTTCTCATAGGTGGCGTCTTTCTTGGTGTCCTGTCGTTCACCTTGTGGAACGCGCCGGAGGCACCGGCGAGCACCAATCCGCCGCTGGCGCTCGATTCCACGACGACCACGGTCCCGGTGACCACAACCGCGACCACCATCCCAGCCACTACGACCTCGACGATCCCGCCAAGTACCACCACAACCGAGGCTCCCCGTGGAACGCTCGTCATTCATGGGACCGGCGATGTGGCCGTCGACCCCGTGTACATACCAGCGCTCGCGGTCAACGGTTATGACCATGCATGGTCGGGGCTCGGTGGTCTCTTCCTCGAAGATGATCTCACTGTCATCAATCTGGAGTGTGTGCCGTCGGACATCGGAGAACCTCTGAACAAGGCGTTCATTTTCCGATGCCCGACCGAGGCTCTGCCGTCGATCCACTCCAACGGCATCGACGTGGCCAACATGGCAAACAACCACTCGGGTGATTTCGGAAAGGATGCCCTCGTTGATGGTCGTGCCCAACTCTTGGCCAATGACATCGCTGCTGTCGGTGCCGGCAAGGACTTCGCCGAAGCGGGCGAGGCCGCTCTGTTCGAGATCAAAGGGTGGAAGATCGCCGTCGTTGGGTTTGGAGGGGTGGCACCCAATCCGAGCTGGTACGCGACGGAGGACAGTCCAGGGATGCGCAGCGGTGACCATGTCGACCAGATGGTCGAAGCCGTTTCCGCGGCGAGCGAGGTTGCCGACATCGTCGTTGTGACGATCCATTGGGGTATCGAGCTCGATACCTCGCCAAGGGCAGATGACATCGAATTTGCCAATGCGATGATCGAGGCAGGGGCGGACATCATCTTCGGTCATCACCCGCATCGAATGCAGCCTCTCGACATGGTCGACGGGGCAGCAGTGTTCTGGTCACTCGGCAACTTCGTATGGCCACACAACTCCATCCCCAGCGCCACCACCGCAGTGGCACGTGTTGTCGTCAACCCGGATGGGACCATCGAGGCTTGTCTGATTCCCGCTTTCATCGAGACCCATGGCCGTCCTGTTCTCACAGGAGAACCGGAGTGCGGCCCTGGGCTCTAGTGGTCCCGACTTGATGGAGGAGCGCGCCGGCCCCCTGATCCTGGTTATTGCCTTCGGTGTGGTTCTCGGCTTCATCGGCTTTGCCGTGCTTGGCAATGAAGACGGGCCTATCACTGTCGGCTCATCTCCTCCAACCACCTTTGCGCCGGCTGGTGGCGAGGTAGACGCAACCACGACCTCCACACCCACAACGACCGTTCCGCCGACAACGACGACCTCCGAGGTTGTGGTCCGAGCGCCCAACACTGTTCCGGGCTGGAGTGTCGGCGAGCCCTGGGGAACCAGGCCCGGACTCACGATGTTCAGGGGGAACCCGACTCGCACCTACTACGGCACAGGTCCCCTTTCGGCACGCCCATCCCAGACCTGGAAGTATCCCGGCGTTCCGATGTGCAGCTCGTCCTCGACCGGCGGTGAGTCGAAGGTCTGGTGTGGGATGGGCTGGACGGGTCAGCCCGTGGTCTACGAGCGCTCCGACGGTGTCACCGAGCTCATTTTCGGAGCGTACGACCGGGCAGTTCACTTCGTCGATGCTGAAACGGGTGAGGAAACCCGCACCAGATTCGAGACAAACGACATCATCAAGGGGAGCGTGACCATCGATCCCGACGGTTATCCGCTTCTCTACTTCGGCTCACGTGACAACAAGCTCCGCGTAGTTGCGCTCGATCGAGGTGACCCGGAGCAGATGTGGTCGATCGACGCCAACGCCGTAAACGGGATCTGGAACAACGACTGGGATGCCAACCCGGTGATAATCGATGACATCCTCTACGAGGGTGCTGAGAACGGCTGGTTCTTTGCCTTTGAGCTCCATCGTGAATACCTGAGCGACGGACTGGTGACCGTGGACCCGCACATACTTTTGGCGATACCGGGATACAACGACGATCTGCTTGCAAAATCCGGCCGCAACGTATCAATCGAGAACTCTGTTGTCGCCTACGACCAGCGTGTCTACTTCGGCAACTCGGGGGGCCGGGTCCTCGGCCTCGATGTCTCCAATATCCGTGACGGAAAGGCTCCGGTGGTATTCGACTATTACGCAGGTGGCGACATCGACGCCACCATCGTGGTTGATGAGGACGGCTTTCTCTACGTCTCCATCGAGCATGAGCCTTCGCAGATGAATCCCGTCGAACGCGACCGCAACTTGGATGTCGGGCAGTTGATCAAACTCGACCCTTACACCAGTGGCGAGCCACGGATCTGGGGGATCGATCTGACGTCGGGGGGCTTTGACACCGGAATCTGGGCGACGCCGGCTCTTCATGAGGGTTTGCTCTACGTGAACACACACTCCGGTGAGCTGATCGCAGTCGAGACCGAGACAGGTGAGATTGTCTGGAGCGACGAGGTTGGCTGGCACTCCTGGTCATCACCCTCGGTCGTCGACGACACCCTGGTCGTGGCTACCTGCACGGGGGAGTTGCGGGGCTACTCGTTGGTCAACCCGAGGCTGCCGGTGCGGCAGTGGACGATCGAGATCAGCGAGGCGTGTCTGGAGGCAACCCCCGCCATCTGGAACGGCACCATCTACCTCGGATCCCGCGACGGTTTCATGCGCGCATTTCGCTGACCCCGCTTTTGGCCCGATAGCGGGGAGCGCACCCGTATCATCGCCGACCAATGCGATGGCTGTCAGTGTTCTTGTTGTTGATGGTGGCCGCGTGCTCAGCGACAACGGTCGAGACGACCGACACCACTTCTGCCGTGGCGGCAACGACGACAACGACCGATCCCATCACGACCACGACCAGGGCAGCTGCGATCGATGAGTGTCCACCCGCCCCGTACGAGATCGGGTTTCTCCCTTTTGGTGTCGGAGAGGGTGGTCTGAGAATGGATGAGATGGAGCCTGATGTGTGGACCTCCGTCGGCGGCACCCAGACGACCTTTTTCGGCCGTACCGACGGAACGGTGGCGATTGCCATGATCCGGGGCACGCTGCCGGCCGTGGACTGGCCGGCGGAGAAGGGCGAGATCGAGATCGACGGCGCCCGGGCGGCCGTTGGGCCACACCCTGATGGAACCTGGGCGGCGGGTTGGTTCGTTGCCCCGCGCGAACGTTGCGACACATACACCATGGTCTTCTACCCACCCTGGAATCCCCAGGATGTTGAGGCCGTACTGGCGAGCATGATTCGGGTGGCCGGATAAGGCCGCCCGAAGAGCTGACACGCCCCGTATACGGGGCGTGTCAGCTGTACTCGGGGTTAGGCGTTCTCCTCGTCGCTGGAGGCTTCCTTGAACAACTCGCCGATTGCGGCGACCGAGCCGAGGACACCGGAGGTGTCCAGTGGCAGGAATATCTTGGTGGCCTTCCCGTCGGCCACTCCCTCGAGAGCCTCCATGTATTTGATGGCGAGAAGGTCCGGTGTCGGGTTCCCATTGTGAATGGCCCCGAACACACGCTCGATGGCCTGGCCCTCGCCTTCGGCCACGGTGAGCTTCTGGTACTTCTCGGCGTCGGCCACCCGCTTGATCGCCTCGGCCTGCCCTTCTGCCTCGAGAATCTGACTCTGCATGACTCCCTCGGCTGTGAGGATGGCCGAGCGCTTCTCGCCTTCCGCCTCAGTGACGGCGGCTCGACGGTCGCGCTCCGCCTTCATCTGACGATGCATGGCGTCGGTGACATCGACGGGTGGCTCGATCCGCTGGATCTCGACACGAACGACTCGAACACCCCACTTGTCCGTGGCGTCGTCGAGGATCTCACGCAGCTTGGTGTTGATGATGTCGCGTGAGGTGAGCGCCGAGTCGAGGTCGAGATCACCGATCACGTTTCTCAGGTTGGTCTGGGCCAGCTTGGTGATCGCAAGGATGAAGTTCCCCACGTTGTATGAGAGTTTCACCGGGTCGGTCGCCTCGTAGTAGATGACGGCGTCGACGGTGACCACCACGTTGTCCTTGGTGATGACTTCCTGTGGCGGAACGTCGATCACCTGCTCCCTCATGTCCACCTTGGTCAGCCGCTTGATGAACGGCATGACCCAGCGCAATCCCGAACCGACCGTCTTGTCGTACCGACCGAGGACCTCGATCAGACCCTTCTGGAAAGGCCGGACCACTTTGAACCCAGCGGCTGCGATGACAATCAACGCCAGAGCGAGGATTCCAAAGAGTGCGATTACTCCTGCCATGTTCTCTTCCTTTCTAAACCTGACTCTTTGTCAGTTCTCTAACTGCTCGACTATCAGTCGAGCCCCTTTGACTTCTGTCACCACCACTCTTGCTCCTACTTCTATTGGCGTAGAGGCGGCGGCACGCCACTCCTCATGGAGAATGCGGACCATCCCCGCTCCCGTCTGCGGGTCAATTCTCTGAAGGACCAAGCCCTCAGAACCGACCCAACGGTTCGCACCGACTCTGGGTTGCTCGCCCTCGTCCTGGCGACCGATATAGCGGCGAAGAAAGGCAAGGGAGAAGATGGATACACCAAAGAAGACCAACCACTGGGCCAGAATCGCGGCGTTGAACCACGCCAGGATGGCTGCCGCTGCGGCCCCGATGGCAAAGGGAAGCAGAAAGAAGCCGGCCGTGAAGATCTCGCCGATCCCCATAACGATCGCGAAGATCGTCCACATCCATCGCCAGACCTCGTTGTCCATGTTGTTACCTCCTTATTCCTGCAGCAGGATCGGCCCTGTCGGGAATCCCTTTGTTTCTTCGTTTGCTCGACATTACGCCTGCCAACTTCAACATCGCACAGATGCCGGCTGTGCTCAGCTATCGTCGCCTCCCCTCGAGAACGCACCGATCAGTCGCATAACTCGCCCCGGTCGTCGTGTCACTGTCCCAATGCTCCCTTCCCCGGTCAGACATTCGGTAGGTACTTGCGGGCATGCCCTTCTGAGCTCTGAACCAAACAGCCCGCGATCATTCCCTGTTTCTGGAGTCGGGAGAGAAGATACCATCATGGCGCCGCCCCGGGAGGTCTCGCTTTCTCTTTCTAAATCTGATACACTTGGACTCAAGTTTCTTATATACATAGAGATGCCAAATGAGCCCCGAAAAACTCACAACCAGGAGCAGAGAAGCCCTGCTGGCTGCCACCCAACTCGCCAAAGATCATCATCATGCCTCAATTACTCCCGAGCATCTCGTCTTGGGGATTCTTGGCCAACAAGAGGGGATCGTCTATCCGCTTCTCGACGGCCTGGGAGTGACGCCAGTGGAAGTCCGACGTTCTATCGACGGACTTCTCGAGCATCAGCCCAAGGTGTACGGAGACGCCGAAGTGGCCGCCGGCCCCGAACTGGGGGAGGTGCTCACTGATGCCGACCGTCATCGCTCCTCGATGGGCGACGCCTACCTCTCGGTGGAGCACCTGCTGCTCGGGCTCTCCGACTCGACGGGCCCAATCGGGACACTGTTTCGCGAATCAGGCCTCACCTCGGCGGCGATCCTCGAAGCGCTCCAGAAACTCAGAGGTGGCCGTCGTGTCACCTCAGAGGATCCCGAGAACACCTTGAACGCTCTCGAGCAATACGGCCGTGATCTCACTGCCGTCGCCGCCGAAGGGAAACTAGACCCGGTCATCGGCCGCGATGACGAGATCCGTCGTGTGATCCAGGTCCTGTCCCGGAGGACCAAGAACAACCCTGTTCTGATCGGCGAGCCCGGTGTCGGCAAGACCGCGATCGTCGAAGGTCTCGCTCGCCGCATCGCCGATGGTGACGTGCCCGAGGGACTGAAGACGAAACGAATCGTGGCACTCGACCTCGGATCGATGGTTGCCGGGGCGAAATACCGCGGCGAGTTCGAGGAGCGACTCAAAGCGGTTCTCGATGAGATCAAACAGTCGGGTGGAGAGATCATCACCTTTCTCGACGAACTTCACACCATCGTTGGCGCCGGCGCGGCGGAAGGGGCAATGGATGCCTCGAACATGCTCAAGCCGATGCTGGCGAGGGGCGAGCTCCGGCTCATCGGAGCGACCACTCTTGATGAGTACCGCAAGCACATCGAGAAGGACGCTGCTCTCGAGCGTCGCTTTCAGCCGGTCCTGGTCGACCCTCCGTCCGTTGAGGAGACGATCAGCATTCTTCGAGGCCTGAAGGAGCGTTATGAAGTTCACCACGGGGTTCGCATCACCGATTCTGCTCTCGTGGCTGCGGCCGTTCTGTCCGACCGCTATATACCGGCGCGCTTCCTGCCGGACAAAGCCATCGACTTGATCGATGAGTCGGCGTCCCGTCTCCGTATTGAGATCGATTCGATGCCGGAGGAGATCGATGAGCTCACCCGCAAACGCATCCAGCTGGAGATCGAGCGTGAGGCACTGAAAAAGGAGACAGACGCGGTAGCGGTGGAGCGTCTCGCTGGTGTTGAGAAGGAGATTGCCGACCTCAGTGAAGAGGTCAACGGGCTTTCGGCGCGCTGGAATCTGGAGAAAGACGCCATCACCGCCATCAGCGCTCTGAAAGAGCAGATCGAGACAGCCCGCGGTCAGGCGGAGATGGCTGAGAGACAGAGCGATCTCGCCAGGGCCGCCGAGCTTCGCTACGGAACCATCAATGAGCTGACCTCACAACTCGAAACTGCGGAACAGGAGCTTTCAGCTCTCCATGAGGAAGGTTCGATGCTTTCCGAAGAGGTGACAGAAGAAGATGTGGCCGAAGTGGTCGCCCGCTGGACGGGTATTCCAGTCTCCAAGCTCATGGAAGGTGAAACCGAGAAGCTGATCAGGCTCGAGGAACACCTGCACCAGCGGGTAGTCGGCCAGGGCCACGCGGTGGCGGCGGTGGCTAACGCGGTGCGTCGGAGCAGGGCCGGTCTGTCCGACCCACATCGGCCCGTGGGCTCCTTCATGTTCCTCGGCCCAACCGGCGTGGGGAAGACCGAGTTGGCCCGTGCTCTCGCGGAGTTTCTCTTCGATGATGACAGGTCGATGGTCCGCATCGACATGTCGGAGTACATGGAAAAACACTCGGTGAGCCGATTGATCGGTGCGCCTCCCGGATACGTCGGATACGACGAGGGGGGTCAACTCACCGAAGCCGTCCGTCGCCGCCCCTATTCAGTGGTGCTCCTCGACGAGGTCGAAAAGGCTCACCCCGAGGTCTTCAACGTCCTCCTCCAGCTACTAGACGACGGCAGACTCACCGACGGGCAGGGCCGAACTGTTGACTTCTCCAATGTGGTGTTGATCATGACGTCGAACCTGGGCTCGACCCTCATCAATCCCGAGCTTCCCCGAGAAGTGGTGGAAGAGCGGGTCATGACCGCTGTTCGCGAAACCTTCCGGCCCGAGTTCCTCAACCGGATCGATGATGTGATCGTCTTCGACAGGCTGACGCGCGAGGATCTCCGCACGATCGTGGAGATACAGCTCGGATCGCTCTCCGATCGGCTCGCCAATCGTCGTATTCACCTATCCGTCACCGATGATGCCCTCGACCTTCTGGCGGATCGTGGATTCGACCCCGTGTACGGGGCTCGTCCGCTCAAGAGAGTCATTCAGAGAGACCTTGCTGACCCGATAGCAACAGCCATTCTGGAGGGTCGGTTCGGCGAGAATGACTCGGTCAAGGTGTCGGTGTCGGGGAACAAACTCGAAATCAGTTGATCAAGGGTTGTTGGTCACTTCGATCGGCGAGTCGAAGTAGGTACGTGTCGTCGGGTACGCGAAGCTGACCGCCGGCTCGCCTCCGACCGCATCGAGGATGCTTCTCCAGAGTGTCGACTTGACCATTCTTCGCTGGCGGACGTTGACCAGGTAGCGACCTATAAGGGTCACGCCATGGTCGTCGACACGAATGAACACGTCTGAATCGAGCTCGCCGATGGTGAGCCGGTAGTCGCGGGCGGTTTGCCATATCCCTTCACTGGCCTCCTCTTTTGCTTCGGGGACCGCCGTTCGGATCGCCTGTCGCAGAAGCTCCTCGCCGCGTTCCCAACTCGACTCGAAGGTGACCGTGAAACCTATCTCTTCCCAGATGTAGTCAAACCCTTCCGTGTAGTTGGCCAAGTCGTCGGTGAAGATCACACCGTTGGGAACGTGGACGAGTCTTCCGGTGATCTGGTCACCTTCGACCCAGTTACCGATCTCCATGAGCGTGAACCTGAAGAGACGGACATCGGCAACGTCGCCGTGCCGCCCTCGCACTTCGATTCGATCGCCCACCTGGAAAGGCTTCCTGGTCATGATGTAAGCCCACCCCGCCATGTTCTTGAGAAGATCGCCGAGCGCTATGGCGATGCCGGCGGACAGAAGGCCGAGGAATGTGGTCAGCGAGGCAAACGCATCGACCCAGATGAAGAGGAGGCTGATGAGCGCAGTGACAGTGATGGCTGCGTTGGTGAGCTTGGTAGCCCGGTACTGAGACTCGACGTCTTCCAATTGGGGACGAAGCCATCTCAGGATGACCCAACGAAGAGTGATGAGTCCTGCAACGACGACGAATGAGATGACAGCCCGCTCGACTGTTCGATCGGCAATCCCAAGAGTGTCGGCAAGCCATTCCATGTGCTGATTATTGGCTGTTCCGGCCTTGGTGCCGGGGATTGTCGGGGAGATGGGCCCAGTCGGTCAGGAGCCGGTCGGCTTCCAGACCAGGGTCTCGGCGTGGAACTGACTCCAGGCGAACCAGAACGCCTGGTGGGTGGTCAGCTCGATCCCGTCCGGGGCGAACACGCGGATGCCGTCGGTAAGTCTCACAACCACGCCTTCGAACTCGATCTCCCCACTGCCGGCCAAGACATCCTGAGCGGAATCGACCGGGAAGGCGAGGGGAGTTCCGTCAGGAGCGATCACCCCAACCACGGGCTCCATGGTCGAGAGCCGGGAGTCGACGTTTCCGACCGGAAAGATCGGGCCGAACGCGTCCCGGCTGCCAAGTGGGTCGTCGCGGTACTCCCTGCCTATCCCGCCGTCCTCGGCGAGGATCCTGGTGTCAGGATGCGCCTCCTTCCAATCTCCCCAGGTCGAGCCGACGACTGAGACCTGCTCGAGGACAACAGCGGCTTCGCCCAGGGGGCCTGTCAGGGCTTGACCGGTGAAAGTGTCGAACATCGACCCTGTCGTCAGGTCATACATCACCTTGTTCGACCTCGACAACAACCCCGAAGTGCGAAGAACAACCCGATCGGTGCCCTTCACGTTGTCGGTCACATACGCCTGCGCAGAGCCGCAAAGGGTGCAATAGGGGATTCCGAGGGCCCGGCCGCCAAGCGTGATATTCACCATCTCGTGCACCTCCATCTGATGTCTGGGCAATGCCAGTGCCTCATCGTTGACGACAATCCCAAAGATGACCCGGTCGTCCTGGTACCACGCACCCCCGGCTGCATCAGTGGTTGCCGGGTTGTCGAGAGACGGGATGCAGTTGCAGGGCCCATTGTCACCGAGGGGTCGATCGTCCGCGACAACGCCGCCCCAGATGATCAGACGCCAGTCGACACCCTGGTCCTCGTCGAAGAAGCTCTCCCAGAGTGATTCCACTGGCGTGTAGATCTGACGTTTCGTTTCGGCATAACCATCCCAGGCGGGCATGTCCCAGGCGATGAGATTGTCCATAGCCCATTTGAAGTCGACGCGGCTCGGCACGTAGTCGATTCCCGTGAGTTGGGTGAACGCCCAGAGCAGCTCATCGCGATCAGGGCCGGCCTGATAGAAACGCAAGAGATCTGCGATCGCCCACGCAGCCCTGATGTCCCCACCTTCAACGACTTGCACAAGATTGGAAGCGTCAAACTCCCTGGTGTAGATCTCGCTGACGAGACGTTCGAGCCCCTCCTCGGTTGTCGCATCGAGAGGACCTTCCGGAAAATCCGGCGCAGGTGGAAAAGTTGGGCGTGGGGCAGCCTCGGTTGTGGTCGTGGAAGGGCCGGGTGCGACGCCCTCGGTGGTGGTTGGTGAAGTGGTGGTGCTCGTCGGGTCGGCGGTGGTAACGGTGCCGGTGGCACAGGCGGTTACCACGGCGAGAACAAGTGCACCGGACCTTCTCATCCGGGCAAGGTAACCCGGGGTCGGCTTTAGTTGTGAGGCTCGACTCGACTAGCCGACAGTTTTCTCGAGGCGATTAGGCCCGGATACGGGTCTAACTACCGGAGGTTTCTGAGCCACCTAGAAGGGTTGGCGGCTCAGGCCGATGACGTTCGACGTGTATCTCTCGCCGGCCTCCCCCGAAGGTGTCAACTGTGCCCGTCCTCTTTCTCCACCTGGGATCTCGATCTCCACCACAAGCGCCTTGCCGGCGACGGCGGTACCTCGGAGGGTCGCCAACGCTCCTCTCCAGTTTCCAGCCTCGGGGTCGCTCACCAGCGAGGCGGCGCCAGTGGTGAGGAGAATGCCGTCGCCGCCGAGGATCCGCACCGGCCCGCTGTAGCTGTCGGCCATTACTTGCCTTGGCCGTACATCGGTCGCACCTGGCTTCTGAGAACGATCTCGCGACGGAACGACCGCGACAGGTCTTCCAGCCGTTTTTCGGACTCCTCTTCCATCTCGTCGAGCTTGTCACGAAGCCGGTCGAGCTTCTTCTTCAGTCTCCGGTTGTCCTCTTGAAGGGCGATCACACGCTTCACCCCTTCGAGATTGAGACCCTGACTGGTCAGTTCCTGGATCAACTGAAGCTGCTCGATGTCCTCCTGTGAGTACCTTCGTGTGCCACCCGGTGTCCGGAATGGGTCGAGCAGACCCCTGCGCTCATAGATTCGCAGGGTTTGGGGATGCATCCCGGCCAGCTCGGCGGCTACCGAGATGACGAAGACGGCTCTGGTGGTATCAGTCATCGATCTGGTTCTCCAATCATCTCAGATGATCCCGGATTTCGTCGGATTCGAGGGCGGCGAGCTCTTCGAGAAGCTTCTTCTCGGCGCGGGAGACCTTGTTGGGCACGGCGACCTGAACCGTTACCAGGAGGTCTCCTGATCGACCTCGCTCCGGGGCTATCCCCTTGCCTCGTACCCGAAAGGTCTTACCGGTTGGCGTGCCCGCCGGCACCTTCACCTTGATGCCTCCGTTGAGGGTCGGCACATCGATCTTGGTGCCGAGGGTGGCGTCGGTGTAGGTGATCGGAATAGTCAAGGTGAGGTCGTTGCCCTTGCGGCCAAACGTACTGCTTTTGGCGACGTGGAGACGCACCAGCAAGTCGCCCGAAGGCCCTCCGTTGGCCCCCGGTCCACCTTTGCCTCTCAAGCGCAGGGTTGAGCCGTCACCGACACCCGCTGGAACCTTCAGCTTCACTTCCCGGGTCTTGTTCTCTGATCCACTGCCGCGACAGGTGCTGCATGGCGTCTCGATCAATTGACCGGCGCCTCGACATTGCGGGCACGGTTGGGAGAAGGAGAAAACGCCCTGGTTTTGGGCGACGACTCCGCGACCTCCACAGGTGGGGCACGTTGTCACCGACGTGCCCGGCTCAGCCCCGACGCCGCCACAACGCGAGCAGGTTGTGGCGCCTCTCACCTTGATTGTTGTGGTGGTGCCCTGGGCGGCATCATCGAAACTGATCGTGAGGTCGGTCTGAAGGTCGCTCCCGCGGGAAGGGCCACCTCGCGATCCGGAGCCAAACCCGAACAGATCACCGACGCCCCCAAATCCACCAAGAAGATCCTGGATGTCCTCAACCCTGACCTGCTGGCCACCGAATCCACCGGGTTGGCGCCCAAATCCCTGAAAGCCTCCTGGTCCGGCGACCCGACGAACCTGATCGTACTCCTTGCGTTGCTCGGCGTTGGACAGCGTGGCGTATGCCTCAGAGATCTCCTTGAACCTCTCCTCGGCTTTGGCGTCACCAGCGTTGGTATCGGGGTGATACTTCTGTGCCAGCTTTCGATAGGACTTCTTTATCTCTTCGGTGGAGGCCTCATCGGACACATCAAGAGTCTTGTAGAAGTCCTTCTCGATCCAATCTCGGTTCATTCCCTTCCTTCCAGTACCACGAGCGCCGCCCGAACCACCTTTCCGTTCAGCCGGTAACCGCGGCGTAATTCCTGTGAGACATAGAGCTGACCACTCCCGGCAGGTGCCCCTGCCGGCTCGTGAATCTCAGGATCAAAGGACTCCCCGAAGGTTGGGATCACTTCCAGTCCAGCAGCCTCGAGAGCGCTGAGAAGCTGGCTTCGAGTGTTGATCATCCCCGAGTAGAGCTGTTTCTCCACTTCGGTGTTGGCTTCTGTTGCGAGGGCGGCATCAAACGTGTCGAGAACAGGCAGGAGACCCTCGACGACCTTTTCGGTCGCCCGCTCGTGCATGACGGCCTGATCGCGTTGAGATCTCTTTCGGTAGTTGTCGAAATCGGCGGCCACCCGCTTGAGGTCGTCGAGATACGCGGTCGCGTCACCCCGGGCCGTGGCAACCTCGGATAGAAGCAGTGCAATGGCGTCATTCTTGTCATCCGGCAACTCCAGACCCAGGGCATGTGGGTCTGGAGCAGTGGTCCCTTGCTCTGCCGGCAGCGCCTGGCTGACTTCTGCGATGCTCGAGTCGTTGTCCTCGGAATCGGTCCCGGTGGCCTCGTCGGCTCTGAGATCACTCATCCTCGTCAACTATTTCTGCCTCGACTATGTCTTCGTCCGAAGTGTCGTCACCGGCTTCGGGCTCACCGGCCCGCTCGGCCGCTGCCTGCTGGTAGAGACGTGTGGCCATTGCCTGACTCGCCTGAATGAGCTCATCCATCTTGGACCGGAGCGCCTCGGTCTCGGCGCCTTCGTCGGCGAGTGTCTCCTTGAGCTCCGCCAAAGCGGTCTCCACGCTCGACTTCTCGTCCTCGGTCATCTGCTCACCCTGCTCCTCGATCAACTTGTCGGTTTGATGGACCAGTTGCTCGGCCTGGTTCTGGGTCTCCACAGCCTCCCGGCGCTTGGCGTCTTCCTCGGCGTATGCCTCGGCATCCTCGACCATCCGGTCGATGTCGTCCCTTGCCAGAGCGGTACCACCTGTGATGGTCATCTTCTGCTCTTTGTTGGTGGCCAGGTCCTTTGCGTGAACATGCACGATGCCGTTGGCGTCGATGTCGAAGGTGACCTCGATCTGGGGGATTCCCATCGGGGCCGGCGGGATTCCGGTGAGTCGAAACTTGCCCAGACTGTTGTTGTCGGCGGCCATTGTTCGTTCACCTTGAAGCACATGGATCTCGACTTCAGGCTGGTTGGCGTCGGCCGTGGTGAATATCTCAGAGCGTTTCGTCGGGATTGTGGTGTTTCGCTCGATCATTCTTGTCATGACCGAGCCCTTGGTCTCGATGCCGAGCGTCAGGGGGGTTACGTCGAGCAGAAGGATGTCCTTGACGTCGCCCTTGAGCACGCCGGCCTGGATCGCGGCTCCCGCGGCGACGACCTCGTCCGGGTTGACGCCCTTGTGCGGATCCTTCCCGGTCAGCTTCTTGACGAGTTCTTGTACCGCCGGCATGCGTGTCGACCCACCCACCAGCACAATGTGATCGATCTCTTCGACAGGCACGCCACCATCCTTGATCACCTGTTCGAAAGGCCGCCTGGTCCGTTCGAGGAGGTCCTCGGTGAGCTTCTGGAACTCGGAGCGACTCAGCTTCTGCTGGAGGTGGAGAGGGCCTGCATCGGTGGCCGTGATGAATGGCAGGTTCACTTCGGTCTCGGCGACAGTCGAGAGCTCGATCTTGGCTTTCTCGGCAGCTTCCTTCAGCCTCTGAAGCGCCATGCGATCTTGGGCGAGGTCGACGCCGTTGTCATTCTTGAAAGTCTCGACGAGCCACTCGATGACCTTGTCATCCCAGTCGTCGCCGCCAAGGTTGGTGTCGCCTGAGGTGGCTTTGACCTCAAAGACCCCGTCGCCGATCTCGAGGACCGATACGTCAAAGGTTCCACCACCGAGGTCGAAGACGAGGATGGTGTGATCGGTCTCCTTGTCGAGGCCGTAGGCCAGTGATGATGCCGTCGGTTCATTGATGATTCGCAGGACTTCGAGACCCGCGATCTGGCCGGCTTCCTTGGTCGCCTGCCGCTGCGCGTCGTTGAAGTAGGCAGGAACGGTGATGACAGCCTCGGTGACCTTCTCGCCCAGGTAAGACTCTGCGTCCCGCTTGAGCTTCATGAGAATGCGAGCCGAGATCTCCTGGGAGGTGTACTCCTTGCCGTCGATGTCGATCGACCAGTCGGTGCCCATGTGTCGTTTGATCGAGCGAACCGTGTGGTCGGGGATTGGTGATCGCCTGACGTTTGGCGACCTCACCGACGAGGACCTCTCCGTCCTTGAACGAGACGATGGAAGGGGTTGTGCGGGCACCCTCGGCGTTGGCGACGATGGCGGGCTCGCCACCCTCGAGGACGGCGATGACGCTATTCGTGGTGCCGAGGTCGATCCCTACAGCGCGTGACATTTTTTACTGAACCTCCGGTTTATCGAGTTGAGTCATCAGAGATTCTACAACTTGAGTCGGGTATTGTCATATTTAATGTGATAGATCACTGTGACCTGGGGTGTTAGCCTGTCAGGCTCTTGATGTATTCGACCAAATCTCCGACTTCCCCCTCGGTCAGCGAGTCTGCAAAATCCGGTGGCATGATGTTGTCGAAGCCGACGACCACCTGTGAGCCAGGGTCGAGAATCGAGTTCGTCAGATAGACATCATCAGCGATGACGACTTCGCCCGATTGGAGAGGACGACTCGAGCCGGCGACCCCTCTCCATGTTGGACCCGAGCCCGGGGCGCCATCGGTCGTGTGACATGCCAGGCATCCTGTGCTGCCGGCGATGATCTCCCCGCGTACCGCGGCGTCTGGGTCCACCGTCATCGGCGCCGTCGCGTCGGTGGTCCCCTCACCCAGGGTCTCGCCGCTGAACATGAACAGTGCAGCCCCGAGCCCAACGATGACGACGAGGGCGAAGACGCCCTCGGCCCAATTTCTCATAGGTCAGAACCGTAGGGCCAAACCAGCTCATGTAGAACCCGACGTTGGGCAATCTGTCAACGGCACGACATTAAGAAGTGTCACCCACTTGACAATTCCGGCAGTCCCTTTGGCTGACAGCGTTTCCACACCCGTGACCGAAAGGAGGGCACATGACATATGCAGCTGACGCCAAACTCCGACCCGCGGCGAGCGCCGATTATTCGGCGGCCTCGAAGTGGAGGAGTCGCGGCATCTCGCTGGCAATGCTCGGGCTGGTGACCACAACGATCGCCTTTTTCGGGAACCTGGCCGCCGTCGGACAATCCGGCGCTGACCAGGCCTCGACCCTTGCATGGACTTTCGGTGTCACGACTACGGGATTCGCTCTGACCAAGACGGCAATAGCCGTCGTGCTTTGGGGGATCATCCTGAAATTGTGGCTCCGCGCAGACTCCATAAAGGCAGTTCTACCCGGTTTGGTGGGAACGCCGGGAGCCGACTCGACGTCCTCTGGGTGACATTGACACGCCATACGGCAAAGTCACAGTTGCCAGTGAGGCGCCAGGCCCGCTCCCCATACACAAGATGGCGAAGAAGATGTTCCGCCCCATGATTGCCATGGGCCTGATGGCCGTATTGGTTGGCCTGATCGTCTCATTCGTGGCCGCCGGATCCGCTCCCAACACGGCCGCATTGGCATGGATGCAGGGGTCTTCAGTTCCTCGGGGAGGGAATGCTGCTCAGCGGTATCGCCTTCTTGCTCGGAACGATTCTCTGGGCCATTCGCACGGCCGGTGGCGAGGTCCAAGAGGCTCTTGGAGTGAAGATCTACACGCCGAAGATGGCCGGGACTGCCAAGGCGTTCGTGGCCCTGATGATGCTTGGATTGATGATTTCGATCGCTCAGTTCATCGGCTACGTCGTGGTGGCCGGCTCATCCGACCCGGCATCCGCATTCGCCTGGTTGGGACCATTTCGTGAAGTCGGCCTCGGGCTGATACTTGCCGGAATCGCTCTGGCGCTGGTGACCATTGGAAACGTTCTCGGGTTTCAATTCTGGCGCATTCAGAACTTGATCAAGAACGGAGAGAGGAGCTGACATGGCTTCAACTACAACAACATCAAGCGACTTCGTGATCGATATCAGCGATAAGGGGCTCGGCTATAACAAGCCGCAGCAAATGGGAAGAAAGCTCTGGGCGCCCATGTGGGTCATGGCAATCATGGCATTCCCCGTCGCCCTCATCCTCGGCATTGTCCGATCAAACGCGATAGCGAGTGGAGAAGCAGAGACGACAATCGCTGCCCTCGGGCACACAACTACAGGAGTGATGTTCATCGGATTCACCGCGGTTTTCGCGGCGATCTCGTTTGCTATCGCCCGGATCCTCGGAGAGTTTCGTAAGGGTGGCGGCGAGGTTCAACAGCTTGTGAGCTCTGAGGTTCGCACGCTGAAGATGCCGTCAACGGCCAAGATCTTCATCTTGGGAATGGCCATGGCGATGATGGCTCTGCTCATCGCCTCGATCGTTCACCTGGTCGTCGCAGCCCAGGTGTCCTCGGGGTCCCTCAGCCTTGCCGGTGCCGAAACGGCAGCGATCAACCTGGAGGCCGTGCGTCGTCTTGGCGTCGCCGTGTATCTGGTGGCAATCACCTTCGGGCTGGCCACCATCATCAAGGTCCTGCGTTTCCAGGCGATTCGGCTTCGCGAGTTGGGTCAGGTCTCCTCCTAGTACCTCCCCCGCTCCGAATACAAGGTGGGTTGTTCCGAGAGGGACCGCCCACCTTTCGCGTCCCCTTCGGGGAGGGCGAAACGGAGTCACGATTGTCCGACTCTCGACAGTCGGGCATAAATGGACGGGCTGCCGACATTTATCTCTATGACGGTTCCCGACGGAGGACACATGGACAACATCGATATCGCCCTCCTGCTGCTGAGGCTGTGGGCAGGCTTCGTGATCATCGCCCACGGCATCAACCATGGGCGAAGTCTCCAGGGCACGGCCAACTGGTTCGCAAAAGTTGGTTTCAAAGCCCCTCACCTGAATGCTTTCATCTCATCGGCGATGGAGATCACCGTCGGCCTGGCCCTCATCTTCGGGCTGCTCACGTCGGTGGCGGCCGCAGGTCTGGCCGCGACCATGTTTGTGGCCTTCTGGTCGATTCACCGCTTCGCCGGGTTCTTTGTGTTTCACCGCCCCGATGAGGGGTACGAGTATGTGGCGACCCTTGCTGTCATAGCCCTTGCCCTGGCGATCATGGGACCCGGCTCGGCTTCGGTGGATGCCGCTCTGGACCTCGACGAGACCCTGTCCGGAGCGATCGGCGCCGGCATCTTCGCCGCCGGGATACTGGCCGCCATCGGCCAACTAGCAACGTTCTGGCGCAAGCCTGACAAGGAGGAAACGAAAGCATGACCCTGAAGCAACTGCCCTCTGGGCTCGTTGAGACGAGAGAGTCCCTGCATCAACTGGCGTTCTTCGCGCTGAGTCCGGCCCGTTACAAGGCGATGGGACGAATGGGGCTTCAGGCTACCTCCGGTGGATTTGGAACACCGGAGTTCGATGGTCGTGTTGCCCGGATCGAAGGGGACCAACTCGTCCATAGCCAAGATGGCAACGTCGCCACCCAGGCCATCACAACTATTCGTGAGGCCGCTGAGTTCTTCGGCAGTGAATACGAGGTCGAGTGGTTCGCAGATTTTCACGATCCGCTGGAAGCCTCGGATCCCGATGCCCAACTTCTGGTGAGTCGGGAGGCCAGCCTCGCGATTGGTGACTGGTTCGAGTTCGGGTTCACCGTGCTCAACGAGTTGAGGAGCCACGGTGTGGAAGGAGATGACGTCTCCGAAGTGCAGCTCTGGCCCGAGCACCTCGATCCGGCCACCGAGTTGGGTGACTATGAGAAGGGACAGCGAGCCAGCTTTGGGGCCTCACCGGGAGATGGAGCGAATCCGGAGCCTTATCTCTATGTGGCCTCCTGGTCTGACGTCGACCGATCCAATGCCTATTGGAACAGCACCTCCTTCAATGGGTCGAGTCTTTCCTATGGGGAGTTGCTGGCGGCGGATGACCCACACGGGAAAGCACTCGAATTCCTAGTCGAGGGTTACCGTATCCTCCACGCCGGTTGACACCAGCGACTCGACAAATCCCTCCGCGGCGAGACGTACCAGCCTGATCGTCTCGTCATAGCCCTCATCGGGCCCACCGTAGGGGTCAGGGATCTCTTCCTCGGCTGAGGTGGTGTCGTACGTTCGGAACAGTCGCGTCTTGGCGTGTGCCTCGAGTGAAGGGGCCATTGCCATGAGATCTCTGAGATTGGACCGGTCCATTGCAAGGATCACGTCATGACGATCGAAATCGAGACTGTTCACCTTTCGGGCACGTCCTTCGATGGTGAGGCCGGCCCGTTCACCTGCCGCAATCACCTGGCCGTGGGGAGGCTCACCGAGGTTCCACGACCCGGTCCCCGCAGAGTCGACCTGCACATCGATTCCACGAGCCAGGGCTGCTTCCTTGATCGCCGCTTCTGCCGAAGGGGATCTGCAGATGTTTCCGGCGCAGACGACCAGCACTTTGAGTGTCATCTCGAAACCTCGGTTCTGAGCCGTTCTTCGGCGAGGTCCAGATAATCGGCGTCGGTGTCGAAACCGACGTAGTGCCGTCCCGCGTTGGCTGCCGCCACCGCGGTAGTACCGGAGCCGAGAAACGGGTCCAGTATGAGGTCGTCCGTGTAGGTGTACAACTCGATGAGGCGACGGGGCAGTGCGATTGGGAACGGGGCGGGGTGCCCAACCCTGGTGGCGCTTTCCGGCGGAATTTCCCATATATCAATGGTGGCCTGAAGAAACTCGTCGGTTTCGATCGTCGCCCTGTGGGGGAGACCCATTTCCTCCCGCTTTGCCCGTTTGACTGCCCGATCGAAACGACCTTTTGAGGCGATGATCACCCTCTCGGTGATATCCCGCAGAACCGGGTTCTGAGGTGATCGGTACGAACCCCATGCACAACTTCCGCCTGCGCCCTTTGCCTTCTGCCAGATCACTTCAGCCCTGAGAAGCATTCCCAGGTCGTCTTGGAGTATGGAGATGATGTCGGCGGAAAGTGAGCGGTACGGCTTTCGTCCCAGATTGGCGACGTTGATGGCCATGCGGCCACCCGGCTCGAGTTTGCGGAGAGATACCGAAAACACGTCGTGAAGCATCTCGAGATACTCGACGTAGCTCGATGGGATGTTCCCGGCGGCCATGTCGGTCTCGTATTCCTTGCCTGCGAAGTAAGGCGGGGATGTGACCAGCAGAGCAACCGAGCGATCGGCAACCTGGCTATCGGTCATGTCTCTTGCGTCGCCGTGGAACAGCCGATCGAGGACGGAGGCCGCTTCGACCCGCTCGTCCCCGGATATGATCGGTGGGCCGAATCGCTCATAGAACGCGGTGGCGTCGTGTGATTCGCGCTTGCCCGACCCAAACTCCGATGTGGCTGTTGCCAGCCGTTGCCTCGCCATCGAGATGAAGTTACCCCTTCGTTGCTGATGTGCCGGGGAATGCGATCGCGGCTTCAATAGTGCAACACCATGCCTGTCGAGATTCCTGATGATCGCCCACGCCTGACAATCTGGCTTCGCGACGGCTCGGAAGTGCTGCTGAGTCCCCTGAGCGCCGAGGACAGTGGTCTCATCGAGGAGGGCCTCGACCACCTCTCGGTTGAGAGTCGGTACACCCGGTTTGGCCAGGGTGTTGGTCATCTGAGCCACAGTGAATTGGAGTACCTGAGCAATGTCGATCAGCGAGCTCATGTTGCCTGGGGGGCGGCAGTCGATGGTGAAGTGGCCGGTGTCGGGCGCTACATCTGGATCTCAGAGATTGGTTGTGCCGAGATAGCCGTCACCGTCGTCGATGAGTTTCAGCATCGGGGCCTGGGGACATTGCTGTTCGAGGCCCTCACTGCAATTGCCCGCGCCGACGGCTTGGAGGCCTTCTGTTTTGTGATCGTTCCAGACAACCGACCGGTGAGACAAGCGCTGCAACGACTGGACGTCGAACTCACCGTGTCGGACAGTCTTCTCGAAGGCAAGCTTGTGGTCGCAGAGCTTCCCACAGGCGTGTATGACGCCGAGATGATCTCCGTGATGAATCAGGTGCGGAGCTAGAGCCCCGACCACAAACGTTTGCCGCGTTCAGGACGGCCAGTGACGCCACTGGCTGTGTCCTCGTCCTCGACGAACGGGCCGGTGCGCTTTCGTCTTCGTCCTTGCCAGTGACGCCCCTGCCCCGCCCTCAACATCGCCAACGTTCGTGGCCAGGACACTAACCCCCGGCAGCCTCCTCGAGATCGAGTGACGCCGAGTTGATGCAATATCGCAGACCCGTCGGGTTGGGACCGTCTTCGAATACGTGGCCAAGATGCCCGCCGCATTTGGCGCAATTGATCTCCGTGCGGACCATTCCGAAGGTCGTGTCGTCCTTCTCTTGAATGTTGTCGGGGTCGAGGGGCTGAAAGAAACTAGGCCATCCCGATTCGGACTCGAACTTGGTATCACTGGAGAAGAGCTCCTCTCCACACCCGGCGCAGCGATAGGTCCCCTGAGTCTTGGTGTCCCAGTATTCGCCGGTGAAGGCTTTCTCAGTGCCGCCCTGACGTAGCACCTGATACTGATCGGATGTCAACTTGTTTCGCCAGGCAGTTTCGTTGTCGGGCATCTCACTCATGGGCACCTCTCATTCGCCACCATTCAAACCCAAGTGGGCTTCTAATCGATCAACGAAGGTCCCCTGGGCCTCGCTCAGCTTGGTTCTAGCCACGATGGGAGTCATCCATTCAACGCGGTCGATCTCTGGAAAGAAGCGACCATGCATCTGGAACATCCCGGGATCCAGCGAAATGGGGTCAAAGTCACGTGCTACCGCCCATGCCACGACCACCTTGCGAGAACGGAGAACGGTTTCGCCCAACGACACCCAGTCATCGATTGGCGCCGGCCAGCCGGTTTCCTCCTCGAACTCCCTTATCGCTGTTTGCCGGTCATCCTCTCCTTCTTCAACCATGCCCTTCACAATCGACCAGGCACCTTTGTCGCGTCCTGCAAAGAATGGGCCTCCAGGGTGGGCGATCATCACCTCGAGGCCGCTGTTCATTCGATAGGGAAGAAGACCCGCGGATCTCATAGGAGGTGACATTACGCTGGCCGCGTGACCACTTTGGCCGCCTATTCGCCAACTGGCCCGGATTTGGCGTCGTTCGACTCGAAGCTGACTCTTGGACAGGCTGAGCCGTTGGGGGTTGGCGTGAAGAGGGTCACCATGGAGCAGTTGGAGCTCGGTGCGAGTGGTTTCTTTGACGGTGAGGACCAATTCAGCACAGCCGTTCACGATTCGAGGAAGGCGATCAAGAAGGTTCGGTCGTTGCTGCGGCTCGTCAAGAGCGAACTCACCGACAAGGTCTACAGGTACGAGGACAAGTCGCTGCGCAACACGGCGCGTCTCACAAGTGAGATCCGATCTTCGGCTGCGGTTGTCGAGGCAGTCCTGGTGGTAGAGGACCTGTACGGAGAGATGCTTGCCGAGGGAATGTTCGAGGAGATGATTTCTCGTCTCACGCAGCGTCGAGACGGAATCGAGCTTCGTGCTTTGGAGGATCCGAACCTCATCGGACGGGTGGTCAGGAACATGGAGCGTGCGTATCACAGGTACTCGGCCTGGCCCACCGACCCCGATGCCCGAAAGGTCTATGGGCTCGGGATCAGAGACAGGTACAAGACGATCCAGTCGGGCCTGGAGGAGACCTACGGGCGTGGGCGCACCGAGATGGTTACCGCGTATACCCGACCGACCGTGGTCAATTTCCACCTATGGCGCAAGCGCGCCAAGTACCTGCGCTATCAGATGGAGTTTCTGGTGCCGCTCTGGCCCGAGGTCGTGGTGGGCATGGCAGTGACCCTCGATCGGCTCGGGCTCTTTCTCGGTGAAGACCACGATCTGGCCGAGCTTCTGACGCTGATCCACGAACGCCCCGACATCTGCCCCAATCCACGGGAGCGCTCCCTCTTTTCGGCTCTGGTAACCCAGAGACGTGCTGAGTTGCAGTTGGCCGCCGAGATAGTGGGACGTCGGATCTACGCCGAGAACCCGGACTCTCTCAGCTCTCGTTTTGGCGAGTATTGGGAGAGTCGGCAGTTGGCGCTCGATCTTCCGCTGGACACCGTCGTCGTCTATTAGGCGTTCCCCAAACTGGAGAGCACCGAGCGGAATCATTGCCGCGGAGTAGGCGTTGTCCCGAGGGCAGGTTCATCAATCTTCGAGGTTTCAAGATGTCTGATCATGGAAGAGTGCGCACAGAGCGTGGCAATAAGCGTGTCCGGGCGATGCTCGGGGGTGAGGTGGTGGTCGACACCACGTCGCCGTTGTTGGTCTGGGAGGTTCCGTACTACCCGACCTACTACTTCCCCGCTGCCGACGTCAAGACCGAGCTTCTGGTCGAGACCGGTGAGACCCGGCGAAGTCCGAGTCGGGGTGAGGCCACCCAATATCTGGTCAAGGCCGGCAACAGGGAAGGGACCGCCTACTCCTATCTCGATCCAAAGATTCCCGAGCTAGCGGGCCATTACGCGTTGCTCTGGAAGTCGATGGATCACTGGTTTGAGGAAGAGGAGGAGGTCTATGTGCACCCGCGTGATCCACACACGCGACTGGACATTCTTCCTTCGAGTCGCCGGGTGAGGGTTGAAATCGACGGTGTCACCGTCGCCGACTCGACGAACGCGTCTTTCCTATTCGAGACCGGTCTTCCGGTTCGTTATTACCTGCCGAAGACCGATGTGCGGATGGATCTTCTTACTCCGACCGATCTGGCCACGGCGTGCCCTTACAAAGGCACTGCCCGGTACTGGTCGGTAACGGTCGATGGAGAGACCTTCGACAACGTCGTATGGGGTTACGACGCGCCGCTTCCCGAGTCTCAGAAGGTGGCGGGGCTTGTTGCGTTTTACAACGAGAAGCTGGACATCTACGTCGATGAGGTCCTTCAGGAGCGTCCCAAGACCATGTTCTCGTAGGTGAGTTGACGTGCTGGTGCTCGACTAGTCGAGCACCAGCACATACCGAGACGCTTAGAAGTTGGACGAGCTGTGATCGGATCCCTTGTCTGAGGGACTGGCGTATTTGGCCCACCATTTCTTTGCGGTGTCTATCCCGCCGACACCGAAAGCGATGGCGAGGGCGATCATGGACGATGCAATCACGATCTTGACGACGTCTTCGGCGAAACTCACCCGGAGGATGTCCATAGCGAACAACAGTCCGAAGAGGATCACCCCGATATGAACCACATATGTCAGCCAGGGGACGTTCTGTTCATCAGCGAAGGGTTTCACCAGACCAGCGACCCAACTGCCGGCAGCGGCAGCGATGATGACAATCGCGGCTGCGATAAGCAGCAGCGGTATCCACGCCAGTAGCCGTATCAGCAGCACTTCGATGGCCAACAGTCCAAGAATCCGGGTTACCACCACCAACAACCCGACCATCAGGTAGGCGTAGACAACGGTGGCAACGATCGACGCCGGTGTCTGATCACCCTCTTCTAAGGCTTTGGCCACACCGGAACGTTTCCAAATACCATCCAACGCTTTAGCGTCGAGAACCTTCTGGATTGCTTTGCGTATCAGTCCGATGATCCAACGGCCAACCACCAGCACCACAAGGGCTATCCCCAACAGGATGGCCCACTCGATCACCGTCTCACCAAAACTTTGCAGACGGTCTACGAGACTGTCCCAAAACGACATCTAATTCCTTTCGGTCGCTACCAGCCCGAATATACGCATACACCCACCGCCAAGGGCGCCCAATCCAGGTGTAATCCAATAATCAGTCCACAGGCCGTGCTGTATCGCCCACCTGCGACTCGATTCTCACAGCTGACCCGAAGCGAGCCGATCGATCTCGGCGAGGTATTCCGGCCGCTCGTATCTGCTCAGCAAGAAGTCGCTCGAGTATGAGGGCAGCGCAGCGCCGGATATGTGTCGTGCGGCCAGGTCTCCGGCCCCGGCGGCCACCATTACGCCGAAGCCTGAGAACCCGCAAACGACGCTGAGACCCTCCGGGCCACAGGGTCCGATCAGTGGTCGGTTTTCCCTGGTCTTGGTGTAATAGCCCCCATCCACGGTGTGCTCGGGGAGACCCACGAGGTAGGGGGCAAGGCCGGGCACCATCGTGGTCAAGCCCTTCATCACGACTTCCGCGTATAGATCGTCGACGGGCAGCGGCCAGGTCGGCTGAATGATTTGGCTGTTGTACTCCCAGAGACCTACGAAGTAGGGCGAGTCCGGCCCTCCCTCCGGACGACCATGGCAAAACACAGGCATCTTCTCCGTCACGTCGCTCCGACCCATGGCCTCCAACTCGCTTCGCACCTCATCGGGCCAGTCGAGGCGCTGGGGATCTGACCAGATGAACATTCCAGCGTCACGAGGGACTACACGAAGGTGATCCCTGAAGGCCACCTTGAGGTGAAGCTCGGAGAAGAGTGGGAGGTCCTGCTCTGCCATGGAGGCGACCTCCTGAGCCATCGGTCCGGCGGCAATTACCACGTGGTCAGCATCGATCCTGGACCCATCATCGAGGGTGACTCCTGTCACCCGCCCGGTCTGGAGGCTGATGTCGGTAACCTCAGCGGACGTCAGCTTCGCGCCGTGGGTTCGGGCCTCGTCGAGCATCCATGCGCCGAGTTGCTGGGCGCTGAAGTAGCCGGCGCGGCGAACCTGTAGGGCACCGACGGCATTGTGAGTTATCCATGGGTGGTGTTCATGCAACTCGTCGGGCCCCAGCAAGTCGACGCCATCCTCAGCGTCTCCGTACGGCGTGGATCCGGGGTGTCTGCGGACATCGCCTCCACCCATACGTGAAGTCTCTTTCGCCTGTCGAGCCATCTTGTCGAGAGTTGCCTGGTCCGCCGTGACATACAGATAGCCCGGTCGCTTCAGGGAGAAGACATTGGCGGACTCTTCGGCCATCTCCTCGAGAAGGTCGATGGAGCGATTCATGATCCCCACCATTGGTTCGTCCGGCCACCAGTTGCGGTAACACTCGGTCGACTTGTCCGACGTCAGCGTTAGGGGAGGCCTTGGGTCCACCAAGACCACATCGTGGATGCCTTGGCGGCAGGCCAGGTGAAAGGTTGTGGAGACTCCGGCGATGCCCGCACCAACAACCACAACAGCTGTTCGCTGGGTCACGAGTCAGATGGCGAGGTGATTCCGGACCTCGCCGGCCACCGCCTCAGGAGTGAATCCGAAGCGGTCGGCAAGTTCGTCTGCAGGAGCCGAGGCACCGAAGCGGTCGATCCCGATGCTCAATCCGTCTGATCCCACAATCGCACTCCAGCCGAACGTCGATCCGGCCTCAACCGATATTCTTGGAGCGTCACCGAGAACCCCGGATCGGTATTCGTCGGACTGTGCGAAGAAGAGCTCCCAGCAGGGCAGGCTCACGACCCGGGCCGTGACGCCTTCGCCGGCGAGTAGATCGGCGGCATCGAGTATCAGCGGCACCTCTGATCCGGTGCCAACCAGGGTCACGTCATTGCCCTCTCGCACGATGTATCCACCCTTGGCAACTCCTCCCGGGTGCGGCTCCAGCGTCGGAAGGCCCTGGCGGGTGAGGGCGATGGCCACAGGGCCGTCCTTGCGATTGAGGGCAATCTCCCACGCCTCGATTGTCTCGTTTGCGTCGGCTGGTCGGATCACCCACAGGTTGGGCATGGCCCGAAGGGAGGCGAGGTGCTCGATCGGCTGGTGTGTCGGTCCGTCCTCTCCGAGGAATATCGAGTCGTGCGTCCACACCCAGATCGAGGGCACCCCCATCAGCGCCGAGAGACGGACCGCGGGACGCATGTAGTCGCTGAATACGAAGAAGGTGGCTCCGTAGGGTCTGAGCCCTCCATGTATTGCCATCCCGTTGACCAGGGCTCCCATGCTGTGCTCGCGAATCCCGAAGGGGATGTCGCGGGCGGTCATGTCGTCTTTGGAGAAGAGCCGACAAGGGTCGATGACGGTCTTGGTGGATCCGGCCAGGTCGGCTGAGCCACCTATGAATCCGGGGACCTTTTCCGCGATCTCCCCGAACAGTTTTCCGGACGAGGCGCGGGTTGCCACTTTCTCTCCGATCTCGAAACCGGGTCCTTCCAGGGTTACCTCTGAACTGGAATGAAGGGCCTGCCAGAGAGCTCGCTGGTCTTCACCGGCATCGTCGAACCGCTGGTTCCAGTCCGCGTGCACCAAACGACCCCGGTCCATGGCCTCTCTGAAGAAGTCGTATACCGAATCGTCGACCAAGAAGTCAGGCTCGACCGGATAGCCCATTGCCTCCTTAGTCATCCTGATCTCGTCCTGACCGAGCGGCTGACCGTGGGAGGCCGAGGTGTCCTGAAGGTTGGGGGCGCCATGGGCGATGTGAGTCCTGCAGATGACCAGGGATGGGCGGTCCTCCTCGGCGAGAGACTCTTCGATGGCATCGCCAATGGCCGCCCGGTCGTGACCGTCGACCTCGAGCGTGTGCCACCTCTGCGCCGAAAACCTCGAGGCGATGTCCTCGCTGAAGGTTATGTCTGTCGAGCCGTCGATCGAGATGTGGTTGTCGTCGTACAGGTAGATCAGATGGCCGAGCCCGAAGTGGCCTGCAATCGAGGCTGCCTCCGAGCTTATGCCTTCCATGAGGTCGCCGTCTGAGACGAAACCATAAGTCCGATGGTTGACGAGATCGGAGCTGAGGCGGCCCCGGAGATGAGTCTCGGCAACGGCCATTCCGACCCCGGTGGCGAATCCCTGGCCGAGGGGACCCGTCGTCATTTCGATACCCAGGTCGTGATCGATCTCGGGGTGGCCCGCGGTGTGACTATCCCATTGCCGGAAGTTGCGGATGTCGTCGAGGGTCAACCCGAATCCGCAAAGGTGCAGGATGGAGTACAGGAGCATCGATCCGTGCCCGTTGGAGAGCACGAACCTGTCCCGGTCGGGCCACTCTGGAGCGTCCGGATCGACGTTGATGAACTTCGACCAAAGCGTGACCGCAATGTCGGCCATTCCCATCGGCATACCTGGGTGACCGGAGTTGGCACTCTGGACTGCGTCCATTGCCAGGGCTTTGATCGTGTTGACCGCCAACTGCTCTGTTGATAGTGAATCCGACATCGGCGACGAGAGTACCTCGACACCACTAGTGGTCTGTCGCTCAATTGATGCCGCGGTGTCACCGAGTCATCGGCGTCATCTGGCCAGGACGCACAAGGAAGGCGCAGCCGTAGCTGCGTAGAGGCGGAGGACGCCGCCAGGGGCGTCGGAGGGCCGGCGAGACCGGGTAGCTATTTGGGCGACACACCACTAGCTCCTGTGCCGAGTGATACTCGGGTGATGGCGCATCACAACGTCGGACCCTTTCGAGTCGAGGGAACGGCCGAACGAATCCGGACTGCCGTTGGGGCCGGCATTCTCATCGTTCTGGGAGAGCCCGTTCTGAGCGGTCTGGCAAGATGGGCCGATCCCAAGATCCTCCACAAGGCAGTCTCGATCTGGGCTGACATGACTGTTCGGTTTCTCGATATGACGGTGGAGGTGGAGGGTCTACAGCACGTTGATCCCGGCCAGACCTATGTGGTTGCCCCTCTGCACGAGGGCTTTGCCGACCCTCTGCTGCTGACCCGTCTCCCGCTCCGACTTCGTTATCTGGTCAGAGACGAGCTGTTCGACTGGGCTCATCTCGGAAGATTCCTCAGGACATCCGATCAGATAGAAGTTGCAACAGCTCCGACCGCTCGTGAGCTGCGTCAACTGCTCGGTGGCTGCCGTGAAGCTCTGGATCGAGGGGAAAGCCTCGTAGTTTTTCCCCAGGGCTCGATTCTAGGAGTCGAGGTCGCTTTCACACGTGGTGCCTTCGTCCTGGCCGACCGGCTTTCGTGCCCTCTTCTACCGATAGTCGTGACTGGAACGCACCGTGTGTGGGAACACCCGTACTCACCGGCACTCCGCTACGGACAGCCGGTCAGCATGCGGGTGCTGCCCCCCGTTCCGGCGGACGAGGCCCTCGCCTCGATGAGGGAGGTGGAGTCTCAGATGAAGACCATTGCCCTCACCAACACCTTTGCCCCGGTTCGTCACTTCGATCCCGAGCGTGACGGCTACTGGGACGGATACACCTATGAGATCGATCGACGATTCCCTGAGGTTGCGGCACTTGTCGAGTCGCACCGCGCCAAGGGTTGAGCTCTCAATCGTCCCAAGCTGCGAGAGCTGCCCGTGCGACCTGCTCACCCCACTCCTGGACGAAGTGGCCGGCTTCCTCGACTCGCATCGGCTCCGGGCAGTTGCGGATGGCTCTGTGGACACGCTCCATGACGGGTGGGCCCAGGACCGGGTCCGTCATACCGATCGCCATGAAAGAGTGACCGTCGAATTGCTCGGACCACCATTTGATGGCTTCGCGGGATACCTCGACCCCACCCATCGATGGGTCGGTCGGCACCAGGGCCGGAAATGTTCGAACCCCGGCTTTGTGCTCCGGAGTGGGGAAGGGAGCATCGTAGGCGGCGACTTCTTCGGGACTGAGATGGGGCACGGTTTGGCTCATCAGACGGCCCACTCCAAAGTCGGGTGTCTTCGCCACGTAGTCTCGCCAGGCGATGAACCCCTCGGTTGGCTCGACCCCGACGGCGAAGCCCGTGTTCATGATCAGCAGGCCCGAGATACGGTCTGGAAACGCGACCGGAAGTGTGAGTCCCAATAGCCCACCCCAGTCCTGGACTACGAGGGTGATCTCAGAGAGATCGAGGTGCTCGACGAATGCGACCAGTGCATCCCGGTGGAAGTCGAAGGTGAAAAGGGCATCGTCAACAGGCTTGTCCGACCGGCCGAACCCGAAATAGTCGGGGGCTACCACTCGATAGCCCGCTTCGAGAAACACCGGGGATCATGCGCCGATACAAATACGCCCATGTCGGCTCTCCGTGCAAGCACAGCATCACCTCGGCGTCGGGAGGCCCCTCGTCGATGTAATGCAGTCGCAGACCCTCATAGCCGGGAAGATCTTCCACATAATGAGGGGAATAGGGCCAGTCAGGAAGGTCGTCAAACCGGCGGTCGTTGGTGCGCAGTGCTTCGATACCCATGATTCTGACCCTACCCGCCTACACCACGCCTACACGCCACAAGCCACACAACCGCACACGCTTCTAGCCTTGGGTTCAATGGCCGAGCCCTACTTGACTCAATTGAAGGAGCTTGCCGAACTGTGGATCAGGGCCGATCGCAGGGTCGGTGCTCTCGAGTGCCGCCACTTTTTTTCCGGCGCTGCCTTATACCGGAATGGCACCATCGCGGCATCCCTGACGCCAGTCGGCCTCGCCTTCAAGGTGCCTGTCGAAGTCCACGACGAACTCTTGGGCAGCGGTCTGGCGTCCCTCTCTGCGGTACTTCCCTGGGGCACCCATCAAACGAAACTATGTGCTCTTCTCTGAGGTGGCGAAACTGGACGCTCACTCTGCGGCTTTGCTTCTGCTCGGAGATTCTCCGGAGGGGGAACAGCGGGCCTTGCCCCACAGAGATGAGTGAATGGGTCCCCTCCCTCGACAAGGGCCGCGAGAGGGTTGACCTCACCGTCAAAAGGCTTCTAGTTGCGGAAGGCGCGCCAGATGCCAATCAACCCAAGCAGCAGCGTCACGCCGATCTTCGTGAAGTCGATGACCGGCTTGACCTCCACTCCGGACGACGTGATCCGAATGACCGCAACTGGCCTGCCCTGCGAAGCTCCACCACCGCCGCCCCCAGATCCACTCCCGGTGTCGGACTCGTTGGTGGGAGCCTTCGCCCCCGCCCAAAACCAAACCCACCGGCACGCTCCCAGGCAACGGCAGTGATGACGAGATCGTCGCCGACATGTATTGGCTCAGAGAAGACTGTGCCCGGTGCGGCTTCACCGAATAACGCCGCAAGCGCATCGGCAGTTGGCTTGGCGGCGTCGTTGATGTCGCCATCGTGTTCATCTGTCATCGAAGCATCCTCCTAATGGCTAAGACCGCGAAAGGCAGGGCGAGCGCGGCGATTCTGACGTGCATCACATGATCCCAAATGGCGAGAGACACGTTGCTCTCACCGGACACTTCAAGGCTTGCTGGACGGCGGTAGGTCGCTCCTAAAGCGAACCATCGGGTTGATACCAGCAACGCGGTTTCTGTGCTGACGAGTTTCACCGAGTGCGCCGTGGATTCGATCGTGCTTTCCGAGATCTGATTCCGGCGAAAGCTGATCATCGTTCCGATCTTACGCGTGCGGGCGGGATCGGTCTTCCTAGAGGTAAAGGCCTGGCGCCTCTGTTTCGTCGAAGGACCCCGCAGTGTCGGTCGGTGCCTGCGAACTGGTCGCTTCAGCACCTGCCGTGACCACCACTCCGGCCATCAAACCCTCCAACCATCCAACCAATTCTGCTTGAGCTACCCGGACTTCCGAGGGCGTGGGCGAGTCTTGATCGAATCGCACCGCAAGGGTTAGAAGCTCTTCGTGAAGGTCGCTCGATATGACGTCGGTGAGTTCTGCAATGACGCGATCGTGGATCCGTCGGAGACGCTCACATCCGGCCGCATCACACGGTGTAGATCGGGCCTCTTCGAGGAGGGCTCGCGCCATGGTTGTGATGCGAACCAGTTTTCCCGGTTCGGTTATGTATGCGTCCAACATGATGGTCTCCGTTCGTGATCATGTCAGCGTCTTGCTGGGGCGATTTCTGCCCGGACTGTCGTGTGGCCGATATTCAGCGGTACCTGCCCAATCCTTATGGAAGTCCCACTTCAACAGCATGGCCGGCAGATCTCGCATGCTCGAAACCCTGCGCTCTCGGCCTGGCCGAAGGAGCGGAAGTCGACCACGTTCTCCGCCTTGGAACGTCTGATGGCGTGACAGGTCGGGTGGCAGAAGATCTTTGTCGAAGTGTTTCCCTGGAGACGGACGTGTTTTGAGGCGAGGTCTTCCAGCCAATCGGGGCGCGCGCCCTCATGCTCCAGCAGATCGTGTTTGTTGCCAGTGCCGCCTAGGGAGTAGTTGCCGATATGCCCATCGGCGCGTACCACCCTGTGGCACGGGATGATGAGGGGGATCGGGTTCCGGGCGACGGCTGACCCGGCTGCCCGTACGGCTCCAGGCCGGTTCACTTCTTGAGCGAGCCAGGCGTAGGGACGCACTTCGCCTTTCGGAATCATGGCGGTCCGCTTCAGAACCTCCGCTTGGAACGACGTGACCGAGCGAAGATCGATGGGCAACTTCCCCGGTGTTCCCGCCTCGATCGCTGCGGGAATGTGCCGGCTCCAAGCCGACGGGGCCTCGGCTCGAATCAGCTTGCGGCCAAACCTGTCGACAAACCTGTCTTCAAATGCCTGATCGGCGATGTCGACCGATGAAACACCCCCGGGGTTGAAGGTGACGGCGACATCTCCGATGGCGGACTCGTATAGGTCGTATCCGTCGGCAAGGCCGGCGCCGAGGGCGACCCCTTCGCTCACCCCATCGGGGAGACTGCCGACCAGGTTCCCAAGTTGGCTTTCGATGCTCACGTTTCCTCCTCGATTGTCTGCTTGAGGCGGGCCAGGCCCCGGTGAATATCTGCTTTGACCGTGCCTTCGGGCCGGCCTGTTGATTCGGAGATGTCGCTGATTCCCATTCCGACGACATGACGCAATACGACGGCTGTCTTTTGATGACGGTTGAGATGGCTGAGGCGTCGGTCCCAGGCATGTCCGTCTGGCATTTCAGGGTCGGGTTTGCCGGTCTCGATCATCTCGACATAGGTCGGCCGTCTCGATCTGTCTCTCAGGTGGTTCCGTCCCAGATTGAGGGCGATTGTCCACACCCAGGGTTGGAGGTTGATCCCCCTGATCCGGTCCCGGTCGTAGCTTGCGAGGGCCTGGTAGGCCCGTATGAACGTCTCCTGGGTCAAGTCCTCTGCCTCCTGATGGTTTCCCGAGAGACGGCGAAGACCCCAGTAGATCCTCTTTCCCATCTCCTCGACCACCCTCGGGAACTCCCCGTCCAGATCGGAGGCGAGGGCGTGTCCAATCTCTTTCATCAGCAGTCAGAACCCCAAAGGGGACAATTCGGTTGCACCCTATTGACCGTACCTATCGTGGGGGCCATGGAATCTACGAGGATCGAACAGATTCTTGCGGCTGCAGAGGCGCAGGTAGCGGCCGGGCATGGGCTCGCTGGTACCCGATTCTGGGCGGCTGTCGCCGAGGTGAAGACGGACGACGAACTGGTTAAGAGCTACGCCGCCCGGATTGCGGCTATCGACCAGGCAGCCTTTGCCCAATGGGCCCTCCTCACGATGCCGAAAAGCCTCGGGGACGATTCTGGCGTTTCTGGGCACGGCCACCGGGCTGATCCTCGTTGGCGTCAGCTATCCGCTGGACGGACTGGCGGCAGTCGTCGCTTTCTACCTTGGTCTCGGGGCTCTGCTCACCTCAACGCACGCTCTTGCTCACCTGATCGTCGGGCAGATCTTGGGTATTCGATTCACCGGCTGGTTTATTGCCTCGCTGACCCGGCCTCAACCTGGCGTGAAGATCGACTACGAGAGCTATCTCCGCACTCCGGCGATTCGTCGGGCATGGATGCATGCTTCGGGGGCCATTGTCAGCAAGATCATTCCGTTCGCCCTGGTTGGCGCAGCCATTGCCGCGGGATTGCCGACATGGGCTGTTCTCGGGCTGGTGGTGGTCGGAATCGTGACGATTGTCACCGACGTGATGTGGTCGACCACCGGTTCCGACTGGAAGAAGTATCGCAGGGAGAAGAAGTTCGCTCAGACGTCCTGATCGGGAACCGGAATCGACCCGTCTGCCTGGTGCAGTTCCTCGTGTGTGGCCACCAGGTCGTCAAAGTCGGGCGGCTGTTCGACATCGATCGCGATGAGATGACGGGTTTTCGGGCCATCGTCTCGGTCGAATGAGCGCGCATGTGCGATCAGAGCTGCTGCCGTGTCATCTATTCGGGTGTGCTGTGCCAGATGCTCTTCCCAGCTCTCCACGGCGAACAGCTCGGTCAGGCGGGTGGGGTCCGAAGTGCTTCGAAACAGACGCCACCGATAAGCGCCGGTGCTCAAGCGCACCAGGCGGATCTCGTTCATGATGTCGGCAAAGGCAGCAAACTCCGCTTCGTTGATCATCCACGTGTTGAGGACGATCACCGGTCCCCCTTCGAGGGTGATCTCGGTGTGTGGCTGAACAACGCGTTCGGGGGTGAACTCCGGCGTGTCGATGTCATCGATTCGGGGCACGCCGAATCGGGGACTGATCAGACCTATCACCAATGCTCCGGAACTGAAAACCACCAGCGACCCGCTGGTACCGATCTGGTCGGCGACCATTCCGGAGAGAATCGAGCCAAGGGGGAGGATCCCGGCAAATGCGAGCGTGTAGAGCGACATCGCCCTTCCCCTTATCCACTCCGGCGCCATCAGTTGGGCGCTGGCGTTGAGTGTGGAGAGAGTCAGCAGCCAGAAGAACCCCACGAGAAGCATCGCGGCGGCGGCGACGACGAGGTTGGGCGCCAAGCCGAGCATGATCCCCGATGCTCCGAACAGCGTGATCGTGTAGGGGACCAGATTCCCCTCGAGGCGCCTCAGGATCTTGGGTCGGAGGAAGGCACCGGCCAGGGCGCCGACTCCCATTGCTCCGAGCAGGACCCCGAACATGGCAGCGCTGCCCCCGAGATAGTCGGTGTGCACCGGCAAGGTGGCCTGGACCACGGCCGAGGTGAGAGCGAAAAGCGCAACCAGGGCAAGCAGGTTGCGGAAGGCAGGGGTGAAGCGGGCGAAACGTATTCCGAGGGTTATCGCCGACCCCATGGAAGCCGTCTCGCGCTCTCGAACGGCGAGTTGGGGTCCGATTATCAGTAGAACCACGATCACCGCGATGTAGGTGAGGGAGTTGATCGCAAAACCCGCCTCGGGTCCGAAGGCGACGATGATCACTCCACCCACTGCCGGTCCGACAGCACGAGCAGCGTTGAAGGCCGCCGATTGGAGGGCTACCGCCGAAGCCACCATTCCCCGCGGAACCAGGTCTGGAACGAGGGCCTGCCACGCCGGGATGTTGAGTGCGAGCCCGGACCCGAGTACCAGCCCAAGACCCAGAAGCAGAGGAGGGTTGATCAGGTCCATGTAGGTGAGGACCGCCATTGCCACCGCCGATCCTCCCATGATCCCTTGCGCGATCAGCATCAGCTTGGTCCGGTCGAACATGTCGGCCAGAGCACCTGCGGTGAGAGACAGAAAGAAGAGTGGAAGAAGGGAAGACGCCACCATCCAACCAACCCATGTGCTCGATCCGGTCAACTCGAACATCAGCCATGACGCCGCAACGGCCTGGATGAACGTGCCCGAGGCCGAGAACACGGTCGCTCCCCAGAGCGAGCGGAAGTGCGGGTATCTGAGGGGTGCAACTGCCGACGTCATACCCGCAGCGTAGATGTCGGCCGAGTGCCCCGACCACCAACGTTGCTGGCCTGAGCACTAGGTTCGGCTTGTGGTCCGCGATCTTGCCTATTTCGTTCAGGATGACGCCGGCCCCGGGCCGGGAGTGTTGATATTGCACTCCTTCTGGGGTTTGACCTCCTCCGTGAAGAACCTGGCCGACGGTCTTGCGGATCGCGGCTACACAGTGCTGGCTCCGGACATCAACTTTGGCGAGCTCCCCGAGTCGGAGCAGGACGCCCTCAATCACCTGGGGGACGCCAGCCCTGACCGCCTCGCCTCCCTGGTCATCTCCTCGGCGAGGTTGCTTCACGAGAGATCGACCGAGGGTCAGATCGGCATCGTTGGGTTCGGGATGGGCGGTTCACTCGGTTTGTGGGCTTCAGTCCGTCTCGCGGACCTGGTCGGCGCCGCAGTTTCCTTCTACGGAACCCAGCAGATCGATTTCGCCGGCTCCAAATCGTCCTATCTCATCCATCTGGCGGAAGAGGACGAGTTCATCACTCAAGACGAAGTTGTCTTCATGGAGGCGACCATGGGTCTCGAGTCATTGCCGGTGGAGGTGGCGCGTTACCCGGGAACGAGGCACGGTTTCTGCGAGCCGGATGGTGAGCATTTCGACCCGGAGGCCTTCGAGGGCGCCTGGACTGCGACGCTCGCTTTTCTCGCGGTCCAGCTATCCGACTAGTCGAACCTCGTCTACCCGGTTCTGGGCATACCGGCGATAGGCTCGCATTCAGTGGCCGCGTCTACATTGAGATATGGGCGACTGCGTGTTGTCTCCGCAGTGGCCGTGATTGGGTTTCTGCTCACCTCTTGTGGCGGCTCCTCAGATGCTTTGGATGAGATCCGTGTTTCGGCGGCTTCCTCCTTGAGCCATGCCTTCGCTGCTCTGGAGTCGGCCTTTGAGGCTTTGAACCCTGGTGTCGACGTGGTTCTGAATCTTGGTGCCAGCTCGCTGCTGCGTGAGCAGATTCTGGAGGGCGCCCCGGTGGATGTGTATGCATCGGCAAGCACGGACACGATGGCCCCCATTGTCGACGGGGGTTTCTCTGACGGAAACGCCACGGTGTTTGTCCGTGGGTTCCTCGCGATTGCGGTGCCTGCCGACAATCCTGCTCACGTGACCGGACTTGACGACTTCGGTAACGAGGAGCTTCTCATCGGACTGTGCGACGTCGTTGTCCCCTGTGGGGCGTATGCACGTCAGGTCATGTCAAGGGCCGGGGTGGAAGCGGCAATCGACACCAACGAACCCAACGTCCGGTCTCTGCTGACCAAGATCGAGGCTGGTGAGTTGGATGCGGGGATCGTGTACATGACGGATGTGAGATCCGCGAGCGGAGAGGTGGAGGGAATCGAAATCCCGGACGCCGTCAATGTGGCGGCCGACTATCCGATTGCTGTGATAGTGGAGGGGCCCAACACAGTAGGAGGAAGGGCTTTTGTTGACTTTGTCATGTCCGGGGTCGGTCAGGAGATCCTCGCTGGATTCGGGTTCGTGACACCGTGAGCCGCGAGAAAGCCAGACACGGGCGGTCGAGACCCCCGATCGCTTTTGTAGTGCTCGCCGCCATAGCTGTGGTGTTCTTCCTGCTTCCTCTGATCGGTCTGCTCGCCCGTACACCTTGGAGTGATCTGGTCAGTCTCCTGGCGAGCGAGGTGGTGGCGGATGCACTGGTGTTGTCGGCTATTGCGTCGTTTGCCGCCGTGACGATATCCACGGTCGTGGGAGTCCCTTTGGCCTGGGTGTTGGCGCGAGTCGACTTCAGGGGACGCGCACTTGTTCGTGGGTTGGTCTTGCTCCCTCTGGTGCTGCCCCCAGTCGTCGGTGGTGCTGCGCTGTTGTTCGCTCTGGGGAGACGGGGGGTGGTCGGTGAGCCGCTATACGAGGCGACAGGACTCGTCCTGCCTTTCTCGATTTGGGGTGTGGTGATTGCAGTGACCTTCGTGTCGATGCCGTTTCTCGTCTTGACGGTGGAGGGCGCTTTGCGAAACGTGGATGTCCGTTTCGAGGGTGCGGCAGCCTCTCTCGGAGCCGGAGGTTGGACAGTGTTTCGCCGGGTCACCCTCCCGATGATCGGTCCCTCCCTTGCAGCCGGAATGGTCTTGACGTGGGCGCGCGCCATAGGTGAGTTCGGCGCCACGGTGACATTCGCCGGGAACCTGGCTGGAGAGACCCAGACTCTCCCTCTCGCCGTGTTCGTTGCCCTCGAGACCAACCGGGACACCGCCACCGCCCTGAGTCTGCTGATGGTGGCGATATCGCTCACGGTTCTCGTGCTCCTCCGTGACAGATGGCTGAGGCCCTAGTGGTGTGTCGCAAGTGACCCTGAACGCCAGCATCACCGTCAAGAGGGGCGACGAGTTCACCCTTGAAATGTCGATCCGGGTCGAAGAGGGGCAGACCGTTGCGCTTCTCGGTCCCAATGGCGCGGGAAAGTCGACCGCCGTAGCGGCTCTTGCCGGTTTGCTTCCGATCGATCAGGGTCGGATTGTGCTCGGAGACAGGGTTCTCGATGACCCCGATGCAGGAGTGTTTGTCCCACCCGATGAGAGAGGGATCGGCGTCGTTTTCCAGGACTATTTGTTGTTCGGCCACTTGACCGTCGCCGAGAACGTCGCCTTCGGGCTCAGGAGCCAAAAGAAGGAGCGTGATGCGGCCGACGTCAAGACGTCTGCCTGGCTGGAACGGCTCGGTCTCTCTCAACTTGCCAACAGCAAAGCAAGAGATCTCTCCGGTGGTCAGGCGCAAAAGGTGGCGGTTGCCAGGGCCTTGATCATCGACCCGGGATTACTCCTTCTGGACGAGCCAATGGCCGCCCTCGATGCGACAACGCGGGTCGAGGTCAGACGCGACCTGGCCGATCATCTATCCCAGTTCGCCGGTCCCCGGCTCCTGATCACACACGACCCGACTGAGGCGTTCCTCCTCGCCGACGAGATCAACGTGATCGAGAACGGACGTATCACCCAGGTGGGAAGTGCCGACGACGTACGTCTGCGACCCAGGACCCGTTACGTCGCTGACCTGGCTGGATCCAACCTGTTGACCGGCACAGCGTTGTCCGGCGCTGTCACCGTTGGCACCCACGTCCTTCAGGTGGGGGACACCGGCATTGAAGGATCGGTGCTCGCAACGATTCACCCCCGGGCGGTCTCGGTTCATCGCCAACACCCTGAAGGAAGCCCCCGCAACGTCTGGAAGACCACGATCGTTCGGATCGAGCACTTTGGTGACAGGGTCCGGCTGCAGACAGGCGACCCTTTGCCGCTGGCCGTCGAAGTTACGCCGGCGGCCGTTGATGCTCTCGAACTGAAGGGTGAGAGCGAGATCTGGCTCTCGGTGAAGGCAACAGAGATCGGCGTCGAACCCGGCTGATCAGCGCGTGAACACGAACCTCCGGTAGTTAGGCCCATATATGGGCCTAACTACCGGAGGTTCGTTCAGCTTTCGCTCATTTCGGCGAGGTCGGCTTCGAGGGTTTCTCTTTCCTCGGTGTCTTCGATTTCGGGAAGAGCGGCCTTTGCCAGCTCCAAATGCTCGGTGAAGGTCTCCACATCGTCAACGTCGGCCGCGGCACGTGCGATCGCCTCATGGGCGAAACCGGTCACGAATGGGCCGAGGTCGTGCTCCTTTGCGAGTTCGAGCGATCGGGCGCCGAACCGGCGGGAAAGCTCGGCGTAGCCGAGCACGGCGGCCACCCTCGACACCTGCCAGTCGGCGACTGCCCAGTTCTTCGGCTCGCCGACCTTGTACCAGTGATGACGCTGGGCGAATGTGGACGCAAGCATCTCCTCCTCCTGCTCACGGGTCAGCTCGGTCTCATCGAGCAAAGTCCAAGTGTGATTGAACGCTCTTGGGGCGAACGTGCGATGCCAGCGGGCTACCTCTTCAGCACTCGGGTTATCGACGGGATTGGTCACTTGCCTGCCTCCGTTGGTATGGGGAACCATCTGAGTTCTTCTGCTGCTGTGGAGAGAGTCTGTTCGATCCCATCATCGAGTGGAGCTTCGCTCAGAATCCGCTTTGCATCTTCGATGTAGTCGTCCAGGGCATCCAACGACACGGTCTTGGGTGCGTCCTCGGAGCCGGTGAAGTCGGCGTCCAACAAGCTTGCCGGGGGTTTGGGCAGGCCGTCGCGGTGTCTCCAGACACCCGTTTCCGTTTCGTATGTGTAGAGGGGGAGCAGCCGCCAGCCATCGGAGGCAATCATGTGGACTGCGTCAACGATGTATTCGAACTCGGCATCCGAGATGAAATAGTTGAAATTCAGTCGTACCCATCCCGGTTTGAGAACCTCACAGCCGGCGGCGATGACATCCTCGAAGCGACTACTGGTTTCGAGGTCGATTCCGAGGAGACGGTGGCCGTAGGGCCCGGCACATGAACACCCACCGCGTGCCTGGATCCCGAATAGGTCATTGAGCAGGGCGACGACATAGTTGTGATGGAGCACTTTGTCCTCGGTCCTGATCACAAAGCTGACGATGGACAGCCGCTCGGCTTCGTGGTTGCCCAGAATATCGATACTTGGGTTGGTCCCCCACGATCTGATTGCGCGCCGGATGAAGTCGTGTTCGAGCTCGCGAATCCGATCAGGGCCTACCTCGCCCTTCAGCTTGAAGACGAGTCCGGCTCGAATCGAGCCGATGATCGCCGGAGTGCCGGCCTCTTCCCGATGCTCCTGATCGGCGATGTAGGTGTGGTGGTCTGGCGACACGTATTGGACGATTCCTCCCCCAGGCACTGCGGGAACCTTGTTGGTGAGCAGGTCGCGGCGAGCGACCAGCAGACCCGGAGAACCGGGTCCGCCGATGAGCTTGTGCGGCGAGATGAAGATGGCGTCCTTGTAATCGCCGTCGCCCAGGTCGGCGGATCCCATGGAGATCCGGACATAAGGTGCCGAAGCGGCGAAGTCCCAGAAGCTGAGGGCGTCGTGTGCGTGAAGAATCCGTGAGATGGCTGCGGTGTCGGAGATGATGCCTGTCACGTTGGAAGCGGCCGAGAACGAACCGATCTTCAGCGGCCTTTCGGCGTACTCGACCAGACGTTCTTCAAGTTCACTCAAATCAATCTGACCGTCGGAGTCCTCGTTGATCTCGATGACGTCGGCAATCGACTCCCGCCAGGGAAGCTCGTTGGAGTGGTGCTCGTAGGGTCCGACAAACACGACCGGTCGACGGTTGGCGGGGATGACATCTGCAAGGTGGTATTCCTTGTCGAGCGAGTCGGGAATTCGCAGTCCGAGGATCCCAATCAGCCGATCAACGGCCCCGGTGGCCCCGTTCCCGGCGAAGATCACGGCATGCTCGTCGTTGTTGGCGCCGATGCACTGTTTGATGATGTCGCGGGCGTCCTCGCGGAACCGTGTGGTTTGGAGCCCGGTCCCGGAGGTTTCGGTGTGGGTGTTGGCATACATGGGAAGGACCTGACTCCTGATGTAGTCCTCGATGAAGGAAAGAGACCGGCCCGACGCCGTGTAGTCGGCATAAGTGACCCGACGCAGGCCAAAGGGAGTCTCCACGGCGGTGTCCTTGCCGATCACCGAATCGTGGATTTTCTTGACGAGGTCCACCCTGAGGGGCCGCCTTCCTAAGGTCACATGCCGTACATGTACAGCACAACCTTAGGTTCGCATGTCTGAGCACACCACCGTCATCGTCGATGGTGAGGAGGTGCGCATCAGCAGTCCGGGGAGGGTTGTGTTTGGGGTGCAGGGCTGGACGAAGCTCGATGTCATAGAGCACTTCGTTCGTGTGGCCGAGGGTGCCGTCCGTGGAATCAGGGGACGGCCGACGATGCTCAAGCGGTACATGGAGGACGTGACGGTCGATCCGATCTATCACAAGCGTGCGTCGAGGAACACCCCCTTCGAGACTGTCGATATCAGGTTTCCCTCGCAGCGACCCGGACGGATGAACGTGCCCCGCACCGAAGCCGACGTGGTTCGACTGGCCCAACTCGGTTGTCTCGATTTCCACCCGTGGCCTGTCAGAGCCGGGGATATCGACCACCCCGATGAGCTTCGACTCGACTTCGATCCCACACCGGGGATCACCTTCGACCAGGTCAAGCAGGCTGCCGCCGGGGCAAAGGAGCTTCTCGACGAGGTCGGCCTGGTGGGCTGGCCGAAGACATCGGGGAGTCGTGGGATGCACGTGTACATGCGTATCGAGCCGATCTGGGACTTCTTCCAAACACGGAGAGCTGTGCTCGCTTTTGCACGTGAGTTGGAGCGGCGGATGGAAGGCCTGGTCACCACGAGATGGTGGAAGGAGGAGCGGGAGGGTGTGTTTGTGGACTACAACCAGAACGCCCGTGACAAGACCATGTCCTCGGCGTATGGGGTGCGGCCCACCGGTTTTGTCTCGACTCCGATCACCTGGGACGAGTTGGACGATGTCGCCATCGAGGACTTCCCGCTCGATGGTTTTGCGGATCGCTGGAGTTCGGTCGGTGACCTCACCGACGGGATTGACGATTCACATGGACAGATCGACACTCTGATGGAGTGGGTGATCCGTGATGAGGAAAACGGCATCGGCGACGCCCCTTGGCCTCCCCACTACCCCAAGATGCCAGGCGAGCCACCCCGGGTCCAGCCTTCGAAACAACGGCGCCCAGACGACGAGTATTAGTGACATCTCCATCCCACGGAGCGTTTCCGTAGGCTGGGCGCGTGGATCTCGATCGCACAGCTCTCCAGAAGAACATCAACGAGCTTTATCTGCGGGAGCACGACGAGCTCGGTGACTCAGGGACCTATCGGATGCTCGATGGAGCCCGTCGTTGGGACCTGAGTGGAACGCTGGCCAATGGTGGCGTCGTTGGCTTCGCCCACGTGAATGTCGCCGACTGCGGAGTGCATGTGGCTGCGGCGGTCAACGCATGCCTCGACACCGATGCCGACACGGTGCTCGCCATCAGTGTGCTGCATGCCTTTACCGATGAGATGGAATTCGCACGCCGGGACGTCGCTGAAGGAGGCTCCCCGTCCGACCATGCAACGTGGGGTATCCAGGGTCCGGGTCTGGAGTTCCGCGACGAGTGGCGAGGTGATCACGCCATGCGAAGTCTGCGTCACTTCTGGGCCGCTGAGACCGAACGTCGCGGCATCACCGACCGCAGGCTCATCGAGCGTTATCCCTACCTTGCCGGCGGCAAGCCTGGCGACCTTCCCAACATCGACGAGGTGGTTCGGATCGCCGAGAACGCGGTGATCGTGACCACCGGGGATCAGTTTCACCACGGCATCGGATACGGCACACCCCTGACTGACGCTCTCCAAGCCGAGCCGGATGGTTTGCGTGCCGCTCGCAGCAGCATGGAGAACGGGATGCGGTTGGTTGAGGCCGGCGACTATTGGGGGTACAACCAACACTGCGTCTCTGCCAAGAGCGACGACCGCGACGTCGCTCAACTGTTTCGCTATCTGAGAGGCTCATTGCAGGGGACTCTGCTCGACATCGGTCTGTCGGACTCGACCGCGCTCTATGGCACTCCGTCCCCAACCTGGGCTGCCGGCGGCTTCATGAAGTTCGAGAAGGTTGTCTGAACGATGCAGCGGACGTGGGCGTCGAGGTGCGGGGTTGTCAGCCGGTTATGTCGTCGCGCCCGACGAGTCGTTCGATGTGGAGACGCACGACCAACTCACCCTCGACACCGTTGCGGGCACCGAACTCCTCGGCTTCGTCCTCACCCATGTAGCGGCCGCCGATGATCGTGGCGATCCGGCGTACCTCCTCTAGATCATCGGATATCTCGACCGTTCCCTCGACAAGGACATACCCATAAGGGGGATCTTCGTAGTCGACCACCAGAGCTGCTCTCGAGTCGGCGGCAAGATTGCGCGCCTTCAGACTCGTGTGCCAGGTGTTGAAGACAAGATCCTCTCCCTCGACCGTGAACCACACAGGGACGACATGAGGCCGCCCATCACGCCTCACAGTGGCCAGCTTTCCGGTGCGAGTGCCTCCGGCAAGAAAGGCCAGGCTCTCTGATCTGCTCATGTGTCGCATCTCAGAGGGCGTCCCGTTTGCGGAGTGCCCAGGTGAGTGCCACAAGACCGACCAGCACCGTACCTGCGATCTTGGCAACACCTCCACCAACGCCGGCAACGACCGGGCCGAGAGCCTCGGCGGCTTCATCACCGAATACAGAAGCCATATCTGCATAGATCGACAGGGCAATCCTCCAGATCGAGAACTGGGCAAGCCCCGGCACGGCGGAGGCGAGGATCGTCTCGATGACGATTATGTAGCCGAGACCGACGAGGAGCGACCTCGGCACGAGATACCCAAGAGGCACGAACACAGCCGCGTAGCCGATGCCGGCGGCCACGAAGAGGGCAAGTCCGGGCAAGGCGATCGAGATGTCAGCTCCTAATGCCACGGTGGCCAGGGCGGTCGTCAGCCAACCGCCAAAGGCAACAGTCAGGACCGCGGCGATTGCTGCCAGCATCGAGGAGATGGCCAGGGACATGCGAGACATCGGCCTCATGTAGATGTAGGGGAGGGTTCCGGCATCCCTCTCCTCGCGCAACGTAGCCACGGTGAGTATCAGGGCCGCAATGGCGAATGAGTAGCCCGCGATCGCGATGATGTCGGAGTAGAGACCGGCCAGTTCGTCTGGGTCGGCATCGAAAGCGGCAAGCCAGTACACGAAGCCCGGAACCGAGGCAAGAGACACGAGGCCGATGACTCTCCACTTCCGCATCAGCCGTCGATACAGGTGACGCGCCAGAACCATCAGCTTCCTTCGACCAGGTATCGAAAGACCGACTCCAACGACTCGTCGAGAGGCTCAACATTTGTGATGCTGATACCCGAGTCGAGAGCGACCTGGGGCAACAGACGAGCCAAACCTCCCGCATCGGAAGCTTCGATCCGAAGCTGGCCGTCCTTGACATGGACACCCACGACGCCATCGGAACCGATCAATGCTGACGCCAATTCTCTCGGCTCGGAGCACTCAACGAACACCTGAAGGGGTCTGTCGGTCATGGCGGCCCGAATCGTCGGAACGCTTCCAACGGCAGCCAACCGGCCATCCACCATCGCCACGACACGATCGGCCATCCGCTCCACCTCCACAAGCACATGCGAGGAGACGATGACGGTTCGTCCGGTAGCTCCGAGGTCCTTGAAGAGTTCGATGAGCTGCGCCCTTTGCACCGGATCGGCGCCATTGAGAGGCTCGTCGAGTAGCAAGACGTCCGGGTCGGTCACCAGGGCAGCGGCAACTTTGGCGCGCTGACGCATTCCCTTGGAGAACCCACCAAGCTTGCGATGAGCGCTGTCGAGAAGCTCAACGGTTCCCAGCACAGTCTCGGCCCGACCCTTGGGGTCATCGACGCGGGCCAGACGAGCCGCCAGCTCGACAAACTTCCGCCCGGTCAAACGCTCATAGATGGCTTCGTCCTCGGGGACGAGGGACATCCTCTTATAGATGTCTGAGTCGGCTCTCGGATTCACGCCGAGAACTGTCACCTCGCCCTGTGAAGGTCGTTGCAGCCCGGCTATCACTCTCAGCAGAGTTGTCTTCCCCGCCCCGTTGGGTCCGAGAAGCCCCGTGACGCCAGGCCCGAAACCAATGGAAACCTCGCTGACCGCAACCTTCGGCCCGAACCACTTCGAAAGCTCCGTGACGGCGACAGTGTCGGTCATGCCAGTTTCCGATATCGGCGGCGAACAATGACGACCGCTGCCACCACGACCACCACGACCACAGCAACGGACGTCCAAACTCCGAAACCTGCCATCTCGGCGGGGTACTCGACAGTGTCCTCGAACAGGGCATCGCGGATGATTCGAGGGTGTTGGTCAAATGCCAGCAAGGATGCCCAGCGGGCCCCCGGGAAGGATGCCTCGGCCACTCTGGCGGCGATGCCTCCGCCGGCGGTCAGCAGTCCGAAGAAGGCCGCGGCGGCGATTCCGGTCCTATCTATCAGAGCCGAAAGAACGAAGACAATGGCGCCGTTGAGTGCAATGAACGCAAGAGTCGTCACCGGAACCTTCCACAAGACGTCCAGCGTTTCCCCCATGTACGGGAGAAACCCATCGCCGGCGATGAGGCCGAGACCGAGGTGTAAGACAATCTGGGGGACTATGTAGATCGCCGCGACCACCGTCACAAATGCACCTACCTTCGAGACGAGATATCCATCCACCGTCAGGGGTCGGGAGAAATAGACGGACAGAACGCCCCGACTGCGGTCCGGTATGAGCAGAAGTGGTCCCGCCAGAGTCATGAACAGCAGGGATATGGCCGAGTAGAAATCGAACAAGCCGCCGTAGGTCGGAACACCCTCCCGGAGGCTCTCCTCGATGTTTCCTATGGCCCAATGGATGCCAATGAAGACTGCGGCTGCGATGAGGCCGATCGAAAGCAGTCCCCAGGGGATGATCTTGAGCATTGCCTTGCGGCGCAGACCGAGTACCCGCCGAATCCCGTCCTTGTAGACGGCCGATCTTGCTCCCGATGGGCCAGTGCGAGGCCCGTCGTAGGTGCGGTATCCGCGGTCGTAGATGATCTGCTCCGTCAAGCGTCTTCTCCTTGGCGAAGAAAGAGGTCCTCGAGTGAAGCTGAACCTCTCACCATGCGAACCAGGCCGGAACCGACACCGGCCACCTCTTCGACGATGGCCTGCTCGAGGGTCTCATCGCCAGGTCCGACAACGAACCGATGCCCTTCAACGGTTGTGTCAAACCCTCTGGCTCGGAGTCTGGTGGCCACCACGTCGGCATCATCGAGCACCTCGACCAGCACAGTTCCCAGCCGCTCGAAGCCTTCCAACGGACCCGAACGAAGAAGGCTTCCTCCGTCGAGCATCACTACCCAGTTGCAGGTGTCCTCGATGTCGGTCAATACGTGTGAGCTGATGATGACGTTGATGTCGAACTCGCCCAACCTTCTGATGAGTCGGAGCATCTGCACCCGTCCCTCAGGGTCTAGACCGGAAGCGGGTTCGTCCAGCAGAAGAAGATCCGGATCGTGAACGATTGCCTGGGCGAGTTTGACTCGCTGCTGCATCCCCGTGGAGAAATCGCCAAGAAAGCGGAATCTCTCTTCCTCCAGGCCGACCAGGAAAAGGGTCTCCGATGATCTTCGTTTCGCCTCTCGGGAGGGGATACCGGCTAGCTGGGCGGCGTAGGAGACAAAGTCGGCGGCTGTCTGGTCTTTGGGGAGACATTCCACCTCGGGCATGTACCCGATGCGCGCACGCACGGCGAGGGGTTCGGTCTGTGGATCGTGACCGAGGACAGTCATCCTCCCCGAAGTAGGATGAAGGAGCCCCAGCATCAAGCGGAGCATCGTTGTCTTCCCCGCTCCGTTGGCGCCAACAAGACCGGTGATTCCCGGAGGCACCTGAAGGGAAAGATCTTGGAGGGCGACCACGTCGCCGTAGTCGTGGGTCAGGCCGGAGATCTCGAGGATGCTGCTCAGACCCATTGCGCGAAGTGTGGCAGCTTCTCGCCGCCACCATGCCGGTCAGCCCACGACGTCGCGAAAGCCGGGCCCTCGAGGGCGGTCCAATTGGTCCATGTCGCACTCTGTGGCGTCCTTGTCGGGACGCCAGCGGTGAAAGCGGGTGGCGTGACGGAAGCGGTCTCCTTCGAGCTGGTCATAGCTCACCTCGACCACCACGCCGGGTTTCACCGGTGTCCACCGGTTGTCTTTTCCTGCCGACCAGCGGCTGGGGCCGCCCGGAGCGCGGGCAGCCTCGTCAAAGCTCTCTTCGGACCGCAACTCCATGAAGCGGTCGTAGATCTCCACTCGGTCGGCATTGGGGAATCCGGAACAGTGCCCGATGAAGTGGAAATCGCCCTTGTCGTTGTACAGCCCGAGGAGCAGCGATCCGATCTTTCCGCCATCCTTATGCTCCCGAAAACCGCCGACCACGACGTCGATCGTGCGACGGTGCTTGATCTTGATCATCGCCCGCTTGCCGTGCTGGTAGGCCAGGTCAGCTCGTTTGGCAATGATCCCGTCGCACCCGGCCGGTTCATATTCGTCGAACCACACTTTGGCGACATCTTCGCTCGTGGTTTGGGGGGTGAGATGCCAAGGGTGAGTGAGCTCATCGGCGAGAGCCACCAAGTGCCGCCGTCGTTCGGAGAAAGGTGCCTCCCTCAGGCTCTCGCCCCGGTAGGCAAGGATGTCGAAGGCGACCAACTCCGCCGGTGTTGCTTCCGAGAGCATGTTCACCCTCGACTCGGCGGGATGGATGCGCTGTTGCAGCGAGTCGAAATCCGTGACCCCGTCGACTACAACCACGATCTCCCCATCCACGACGGTGCCCTGCGGCAGTTGTTGCAGCGCCGGTGCCAGCTCCGGAAAGTAACGCAACAGGGGTCGCTGGTTGCGTGAGTCCAGTCTCAGGTCTGGCTCCGACCAGGAGAGGGAGCGGAAGCCGTCCCACTTGGGCTCGTAGACGAAGTCCCCTTTCGGCCAGCGCTCCGACACCTTTGCCTCCATGGTCTTCAGCGGTGCAGGAAAGGGATGGCTCATTGGCATTGATTGTATTCCCGATAGCCTGAGCGTCCGATGGTGGCCAAGATCAGATCCGGGGCGCATTTCGCCTTTGACATTCTTCTCGCTTCGGCTCACGAGTACGGAGTCGATCGTGTCAGCCGGATGTCTGCGGCCGTGGCCTACCGAGGCATGTTCGCCATCGCGCCGATGTTGATTATTGCGGTTGGTGTTCTAGGCGCCGTCGTGGGTGGTTCGGCGGAGGCTCAGGAGGAAATCTTTGAGTCAATCGAACGCTTCGCTGGAGCGCAAGTAGCCGACGCGTTGACGACGTTCGTGTCGTCGGCGGTGACCGTGGGTAACACCGCGGCGATTGTTGGGATCGTCCTGCTTCTGTGGACGGCTTCGAGTCTGTTCTATGAGATCCAGAACGACCTGAACGACATCTTCCACGTCCCCTACGAGTACACCTCCGGCGTCATGGGGTTCGTCAAGAAGCGCGGCGTGGGATTTCTGTGGGCCGTAGGGCTCGGTATAACCCTGATCGCTGTTTGGTTCCTGAATCTGCTGTGGCGATTCTTCGGCGGTGTCTTTCCCGACGATCTCGCATGGGTTCACCGTCTCATCGCCCTTCTCACTCCGCTGGTCTCGGTCATCGTTCTGCCGGTCCTGTTTGCTCTCATATTCCAGACGATGACAGCGATCAAGGTGCGATGGCGGGCGGTGTGGCTCGGAGCGGTCTTCACCGCTGTCGTTTTTCTGACAGCTGCCTACGGGACCGGTCTCTACTTCGCTTGGGAGGATGGTGCCTCGGCTCTATCCCTTGCGGGTGCGTTCTTCGTCCTCCTCCTTCTTGCCTACGTCCTGGCCAGTGTGTTTCTCTTTGGAGCGGTGGTCACCAAGGTCTACGACGACTTTCTCGATGCGGGCGACATCAAGTCACCAAGCCTCCGTGACAAGGAGACCGGTCCCGCCCCGAACGTGCTGATCGCAGAGCCTCCCGAGGCAGTGCCGGTGGCCACCGTTTTGGCCTTTCTCGGTGGTTTGTTCGTCGGCTGGCGGCGTAATCGTCGCTAGTGGTGTGTCGCACAAAGCTCGCTTCTCGAATAACCTCACATGCAATGAACGTTGACATCGCCGGCTTCGTCACTGACCTGAAAGAGCATGCCACCGAGCATGGGTTTCATGTACATGACGAGCGCCACTTCATCGAGACCTATTCGCTGAGACAGTCATGGGAGGTGGACGTCCACCCCGAAGCCGGGTGCGGAGGTCCCATCGATCTGCATCTTGCACTCGACGTCGACCCCAAGGTGGTTCTATCGCTGCGCGATCGGCTTGATGAGATGGACGCCGAGTTCGAAGAACCGGAGAACGACTACCACCTCGACCTCTATTTCAACTGGGCCGTGCCGCCACTGCTCAATCCTCCCGATCTACTGATTCTGGCAACCGATCTGGCCGGAATCGGGGGGACAACCTTGTCGACCGAAGTGTCTGCAATCGACTCCTATGCCGCGGTAACGGACGCTCCTGAGCGCAGGCTGATGCTCCAGGGAAAGTCCTCGGTCAGCCTGGTCGACATCCTCATGGGCCGTGAGCAGTTATGCGAGGTTCTCGACCAGTCGCACGAGACCTCGGAGTATCTGCTCGATCGTGTCGGGGAATGGATGGAACTGCCCGCCTAGTGACACAGCGCTAGCCGGCGAGCAAGCTCATCACAGCCCACAATCCGAGTGATGCAGTGACTCCGGCCAGAGCGTAAAAGGCGACGCGGGTCACCGGCTTCGGAGGCGGCGCTTCGTCGGGACTCTCCTGTGGAGCAGACTCCTCCTCCTTCTCGGGCCCGATGTCTTCTGTCTCATATTGTTCGGTCGCACCCTCCGGGATTGGAGTCGCCTCTCCGTTCAGCGTCGCCGCAAAAAGACCCGGGTTGTTGGGGATGAATTGGAGGGCCTCACCTTCCGCCGTGATCGTGTAGACGCCGTCGCCGTCATGATCAATGGAGTACTCGCCCTCGGCCCATTCGCCAATCTCTTCCCCACCAGAGGACATCCGGAGTACGGCATCCTCGAGTCCGACGATGACCGAGATCTGGTTGTCGTCGAGGTTGATCACACCGTCATAGATCGTCATCGGCCGTTCCCTTTTGCTGTTGCACGAGCACAAACTAGGCCGTTTCAGCCGGTCTAGAACGGAATCTCGATTGCGTCGCAGAGAAAGCGGGTGAATGCGGAGCCTTTGGTGAACATGGTTGCGAGCTCGGCGTCGAACCCCGCGGAGGTGACCTGAGCCTGACTCAACCGTGCCCCGGCGATGAAGCTCCTCATTCGCAAGTCATCGGGATAGGGATATCCATCGTCCAGTTCCTTGGGGACTCTCTTGAGCATGTCGTTCTCATCGGGTGTAATCGACCATGTGTTCGAGAAGCCCTTCCGCTTCGAGGCTCCTCTCCACCCGGTCGGGTCGTCGTGAATCGCCTGACGGATGGCTCGCGCCACCGGAGCCTCCGGCCTCCAGAGTCCGACGCCGGCGAAACACGATCTCGGCTCTATGTGGAGGTAGAAGCCCGGCGCGTGGATGTCCTTGCCCTGTTCGTGACGGAACTGAATGCCAACGTTGGTCTTGTATGGCGTTTTGTCTTTGGAGAACCGAACGTCCCGATACGGTCTCATCAGTGATCCTCCGACGGTGCGCGAGTCTGCGACGAAGTGCGGAGAAATCGTCTTCAGCCTGGCCTCGAAGTCGTTGATGAACTCGAGAGCCGGCTCACGAATCACATTGATGTAGCGATCTTTGTTGTGCTCCCACCAGGCCTTCTCGTTGTTCGACTCCAACTCGTTGAGGAAGTCAAAAACGCCCCTTGTGAAATATCTCTTGGCCAATGCTGTCCCTTTCGATTTGCACTCACCAACCTAAGCGAGGCAGGGGACAGTTTGGAAGGGGGTCGTTTGGTGAGCACCGTTTCCGGTGCTCACCAATAGTGGAACCTGACGCTTGCGGTTAGAAGTCTCCGATTATCCGGTGGTCGCTCACTTGAAGCACTCCGTCAATGTCCACCACTGTCAGGATTGAGTGGCCATCGGCTTCACGGATGTTGGTGGTGGTTTGGATCGGTGTCGACACATACCAAGGGCCATGGCCCGTAACTATGGGCTCGCCCAGGTTCTCAAATTGCCAAGCGAACATCGGCAGTGTGTTCCCGATCGTGAATGCCTGGTCCAACTCACGGAACTCTCTGCCGCCAGCTGTGGTGAACTTGTATCCGGCGGTGGTCAGAGCGAGGAATGCTTCCCCGTCGTAGTTGTTCCAGGCCGTGTCATAGTCGTCCAAGAGCTGCGTCATCTCACTGGAGGGTGCAATTGCTGCACCCTGTGAGAAGTCGTAGATAGTCCACGCTCCCAGGGCTAGAACGAGGATCGCCAAGACGACGATCGCAATGCCGAGTCCCCGGTTGCGTCGCTCCATCGTCTCAAGACGAGGAACGGGTACCGTTTCTTCACTCTCGATCATGGTGGTCATGATCTCCTCCTTGTCTTGTCGCCACGGGCTGAGGACATTCGCCTCGTCCCAATGCCGGCCACCTTCTTTGATACGCGGTCGGCCAGTGGGCAGCCAGAGTCCTTAGACCCTTTTGGGTCACAAACGAATAAGGCGATAGGACGTGGTCAGCCGGGACGGCTCGAGACGTCTGCGAGCTCAGCTCTATCCAGCAGACTTCACCGCTATCTACCGAGCAACGGCGGGTTGATCAGCCCAAAACCCTCCGGCAACTCCACGCACGCCAGAAGTACTGGCCGAGTTCCTCGTAGCGGTTGCCGAGCCAGGCGGCCGAGGCGACGTTGGCCTCAGGCTCGAACGCGCTGTGCCCGCCGTATCCAGCCTTGGGGGCGGTCGATGCCCATGTGCTCGGGATGAACTGGAACAAACCCGAGGCACCGGAGTAGGGGTTGTAAGCGTCGGGGTCGCCGTTGCTCTCACAGTCGATGATTCGGAGTGCCTCTTCTACCCGGTTCGATGGGAAGAACTGCTGGACAAGTGGGCGCCACCGCTCCACCGCCGGTGGATGATTCCACGAGGCTCCACCGCCACCACTGGTGGTGGTTGTCGTGTTGGAAGGTGTTGTTGTGGTCGGCGAAGTGGACGGTGGTGATGTAGGTGATGTGGTTTCCGGTGGGCTCGTTGTTCTCGGTGAAGTCGTTGTCGTGGTGGTCGCCCTGTCTTCCTGTCGCCTGCGCTCTTCCTCCCGGGCGCGAGCAAGGTCGACTGCACTCAGGGCCTCCCGGTATTCGGCGTCGGCCCGCTGAGCTTCACGAACAGCGGAGGCAACAGCGCTGTCGGCCTTGTCGTACAGCCCGGCGAGATGCTCAACCTCAGCGTCGACTTCCTCCTGGAGGACGCGATACTCCTCCTGCTCGGCGAGGTATGTCAGTTGGAGCTGCTCGAGGCTCCGCCGCTTGATGACCAGCTCGTCGACGTTTGCTCGACCGCTGGCTACCACATCCTCGACGACCGACGATGCCACCAATGCCTTCTCGACAGACTCGGAGTTGACCAGCGAAACGGTTGGTGACGACAACACCGTCATGTACGCGTCAACGGCTTGCACTTCGATCTGGGCCCGGATTCCAGCAAGCTCGACATCTGCAAAGCCGAGCTGTTCCGCGGTCCGGTCAAGACCCGCACCGACAATGGATAACTGGGCCGAAAGCTCGTTGACCCTGGCGATGGAGTCGGCTAGCTCATTCTCGATCTGCTCTCGTTCGGCGACTGCGCTGTCGACCAGACCGGTGGCGGCATCAGCCTTGTCCTTGGCGTTGTCGGCATCGTCTTCGGCGTCATCGACGCTTTGGGCGTAGGCAAGGGGTCCGTCTACCGGGGCGACAGACAGAAACAGCGAGAACGCGATGACAGCGGGGAGGAAGCGAAAGAGCCGCATGGGGATGGGAAAAGCGTAACCAACCGACGCCACTGCGAGAAGTGGAAACTTTCGATCGGTCCCCGACCAGGGACGATGCCTCTGTGGTCATGTGTTCCAGGCAGCGCGACTTGACACGCTTCTACCCTTATGAGGATGACACGACAGACCATCTCCTCTGGATCTCCATTCGAGGCCGAGTTCGGGTTCAGCCGGGCGGTCCGTGTCGGCGACCGGGTGCTGGTGGCGGGCACGGCTCCCATCTGGCCCGATGACTTCGTTGACCCCGACCCCAAGGTGCAGACGAAACGTTGTCTGGAGATCATGCTGGCCGCCGTCGCTGAAGCCGGCGGCTCTCCCCAGGATGTGGTCCGGACGCGGATGTTCATCACCGACGCTTCCCACGCCGGTGCGGTTGGAGAGGCCCATGGCGAGGTCTTCTTGGACATCAGACCGGCAGCCACAATGGTTGTGGTCGACGGTCTGCTCGACGAGCGTTGGAAGGTCGAAATGGAACTTGAGGCTGTCTTAACCGGTTGACTGCTGTGATGGCGCCCAGGAGGTAACGAATGTTTGGAAACAAGAAGACAGTGATGACCACCCCCGAAGATGCACTGCCCGGTCGGGGTGAAGCCGTTGCAGTGCCTTCTGCGCACTTCGTCAATGACAACCCCCTGGTTGACCCCTTCCCCGAAGGAACTGAGACGATCGTTTTTGGGATGGGTTGCTTCTGGGGAGCGGAGCGACGTTTCTGGCAGATACCCGGCGTGTTCACCACATCAGCTGGCTATGCCGGTGGCGTTACGCCCAACCCTTCCTATGAGGAGGTCTGCAGTGGCCGCACCGGTCACACCGAAGTCGTGATGGTGGTCTACCGCCCCGACGAGGTCTTCTTCGACGATCTGCTCCGGGTGTTCTGGGAGACCCATGACCCCACCCAGGGTTACCGGCAGGGCAACGACGTGGGAACCCAATACCGGTCGGCGATCTACACCACAACGGACGGTCAAGTCGACGAGGCGAAGCGGTCCCTGGACATCTATCAGGCGGAGCTGACCCCGCTGGGGTTTGGTGAGATCACCACCGAGATCGGGGAGCTCGGCGAGTACTTCTACGCCGAGGACTATCACCAGCAGTATCTGGCAAAGAACCCGCACGGTTATGACTGCCATGCCAACACGGGAATCGCCTATCCAGGACTGGGCTCGGTTGTCCTCTAGCAGGGCTCACGGTTTGGGCTGAGTTTGTGGCAGCGTTCAAAGACGAGCTCTCCATCGACACGATCGAGAACTTGGGGTCGGAGCTGATCCGCGCCTGGGATGGTTTTCCGACAGATCGTTGGGTGGCGCTGGCCATCAATGGACTCGAGGATCTGGAATTGCTCGAGCGGGTCAACCATTTCGCGGAGGTGCTCGCTCTCTGCCTACCCATCGAGTTCCCCGACGGCGCTGTGGTGCTCGACGAGGCCCTTGGGTCAGAGTCCTTCACCGGCTGGATGACGTTGCCGTGTGGCAAGTACGTGGCGGACGCCGGGATCGATCACCCCCATGTGGCCATTCCTCTCCTCGCCCGACTGACACCACGGTTCTCCAGCGAGTTCCCTATCCGCTTCTTCATTGAGGCCCACCCCGACATCACGTTCCAGTACCTGCACGAATGGATCGCGCATCCCGACGCACACGTCCGACGGCTCGTCTCTGAAGGAACCCGTCCCCGACTGCCGTGGGCGAGTCGTCTACGTGGTTTGATGGAGGACCCTTCGCCGGCCGTCGAGTTGCTCGAAAGGCTGTTCGATGACGAGTCGGAGTATGTCCGTCGGTCAGTGGCGAACCACCTCAATGACATCAGCAAGGACCATCCCGACCTCGCAGTGGAGATCGCTCATCGATGGCTCGCCGACTCCACCCACGGGGACTGGGTCATTCGTCATGGGCTCCGGAGCCTTGTGAAACGGGGTCGCCGCGACGCACTCGAAGTCCTGGGCTTTGACGTAGGTGTTCCGGTGTTGGCGACGGAGATGTCAGTGGAACCATCCGCAATCGCCATCGGTGAGACAGTGACGATCTCGGCCCTGCTCGCCGCAGAACGATCGATCAGGGCATCCATCGACTACATCGTCCACTATCAGGGTGTTCGTGGTCCAAAGGACGGCAAGGTGTTCAAACTGAAGATCGGGACTGTCGGTCCCGAGCCGACGTCCATCACCAAAAGCCACACTTTCAAACACGTCTCGATCCGGACCATCCACCCTGGTCCACACAAGATCGAACTCCAGGTCAACGGCACTGTGGTCAGTCAAGCCCTCGTCGAGATCGGCGGCTCGTGACAAGTCGCCGATCAGCTCACAGGGCTCAGCCGCGCAGGTCCCTCCTCTGAAACAGGGGGATGGACAGCGCTATCAGAACGATGAAGATCCCGGCGAGTACGGCAGCGTCTCCCCAGGCCATTCCGTTCACCAATGGGTTGGAGGTCTGGTAGTAGTAGAAGGGCGAGAGCTTGGCCCAGCCAGCGTAATTCTCGCTGAGCGGCATGAACGAGTTGAGGAAGTAGGCGAAGAGGGTCACGCCGGCCGCGGCGTAGGCGGACAACCGCGCTCGCCCGGTGGCCGACCCGACCAGGAGGGCGACCCCTCCGATCACCAACCCAAGCAACGTCAGCAGCAAGGACGTAGCTGCGATGTTCCCCACCGGGATGTCGAGTCCGCCGAGCACCACCGTTCCCCATGTTCCGAGGAATGTTACGACTCCGAGTACAACGGAGTATCCGACCATCGCCAGAGTCTTCTCGGAGATGATTCTCGAACGGGTCAGAGGGTTCGCCAGAAGCAAGTCCATCGTCTTCTTCTGTTCCTCGCCGGCGATCGCCCGCGAGCCGATCAGGACTGTGAGAACTGCAAACGTCGCCGGAGCGGTTATCGCAAAGATCTCCGCTGTCAGGTATCCCTCAGGCGTGGACATATCGATTCCCCCGATCATGGCCAGCAACGCATCGGGTAACTGTGCGGCCAGGCTGAGGATCGCCTCATCCATGATGCTGTAGATGGGGCCCATCATCAGCGCCATAAGGAAGATGCTGATCGAGCAAATCACCAGCACGCCCTGATGCTCCGAAAGGGTGTTTGTGGCGATGCGCGACACACGCGCCGAACCTGCAATCCGCTCGGCGAACTTCTTGGTCAACGGCTGCTCACGCATACGGTCAAAAAGGGTTCTGCTGGTGTTACGGCTCCTGAGATCACGGCGGTTGACTCCGACAAGGGCCGCGAGGAGGAGGAAAGCCGAGAGGCCACCGAGGACGGCCATATCCCCCCAATCGATCCCGTTTGTCACCGGACTGCTGCTGCTGAAGTAGTACCAGGGCGAGAGCTTGGCGAGATTATCGGTTCCCTCGATCAGCGGAAGCATGCCCGTGGTCAGATACGAGATGATCATCACCCCTATCGCCGTACCGGATGCTGCCTTGGTGGCGCCGGTCCATGCGCCGACTGCCATGGCGAGCAGACCGTAGAAGACGGCGTTCACCGATATGTGGAAGACCAGGGCACCGACGTGGAAACCGGTCATGTCCACCCCAAGCAGACCCGGCATCGCAAATCCCGCGCCCCACAGGATCAGGCCTCCGACGACGACGACGACGACCATCGACAGAGTTTTTGAGAGGAGAACCGAGGTTCGGCTCTTGGGGTTGCCCAGCAGCAGACCCATCGTGCCGTTCAATTCTTCTCCGGCAATGGAGGCCGTTCCCATGGAGATGGCGAGCCCGGCGATAGTCAAGGCTCCCATGAAGCCGTACATGGCTCCGAAGACAAGTCCGGCTGCGTCACCTGCCTCTGGGATGCCCATCAGCTCGAGAAATCCCGGAGGCATCGTCTCGAAGTAGAGGGTGAGGTCGACGTCTCTGTAAACCGCGGTCCCCATGAGGAGCATTAGTGCAATCGCGGAGGCGCCGATGACCATGCCCGTGAGGCGGTCGCGTGAGGTCTTGGTGAAGACGTTGGCGAACATCAGGTGGGCAGTTCCTCGTCCTCGTAATACGTGAGGAAGATCTCTTCGAGATCGGCCTCCTGGCTATTGATGTCGACGAGGTGGTAGCGGCTGGTTGCGACCTTCAGGAGTTGGTCCATGTGACCGTCGAATGAAAGCACGATGCTTTGCCGGTTCTGTCTGGCCTCCCGGACGCCTGGGACCGCCTCGAAGATCGAGCCGTCAATCTCTGAGTCGAAGAACAACTCCACGTGGCGGATCGCCTTGGAACGCAACCCGTCGACCGACTCGACGGCCACCAGCCTTCCGTGACGGATGATCCCGACGCGATCCGCCACACGCTGGACCTCGGAGAGGGTGTGACTGGACAGGAAGACGCAATTTCCTTCAGAAGCCACCTCCCTCACCAGCTTCTGGAACTCGCGCTGAACCAGAGGATCGAGGCCCGTGCTCGGTTCGTCCATGATCAGAACTTCTGGGCGGTTCATGAAAGCTTGGATGACTCCGACCTTTTGACGGTTGCCGGAGCTGTAGTCGGAGACTTTGACCCCCAGGTCGCTGTTGAACCGCTCGGCAAGTTCGTCCACGTAGGACCAGTCCACGCCACCCCTCAGGTTGGCAAAGTAGGTGAGGGTGTCTCGCCCCGTCAGATTTGGATACATGGCGAGGTCACCGGGGACGTATCCGACGTGATTGCGCAGGTCGACCGCGTTCTCGTGAGTGTCCATCCCCATTATCTCGGCACGACCTGCCGTAGGTCGGATCAGATCGAGGATGGTGCGGATCATGGTCGTCTTTCCAGATCCGTTTGGCCCGAGAAAGCCAAAGACCTCTCCCATGCTGACTTCCATATCCAGGTCGATCAGCGCCTTCACCTGTCCGTAGTGCTTTGTCAGGCCCTCGGTTCGTATTGCCGGTGTCATCTGGTTGCTCTCTGTTCGGTGTCACGGGTTGGTTGCAGCTTTTCGATCGTGTGTTTCGTTTGCGCCATGATTTCCCTGTTGAAAAGCTCGCCGGAGAAGATCTGGAGCGTGTACGGCGCCGAGGCCATCAACCCCTCTGCGGTCAGCATGTCCACTCCGAAAGCCCGGGTGAGTTGGTCATGGAGCATCAGCCCTCCGAGCTGCATGGCAACCAGCACCGCCGCCTGTTTTCGGGGGTCGCCGTGATATTCCGAGATCAGGCCATGCTCCCTGCCCTCGACAAGCTGAACTGTCACTTCGGCAACGAAGTCACCGAAGATCCTGGCGGCGGTTTCACTCCCGGTTCCCAGGGTCCACGCCAGGTAGCGGAGGGTTGGTTCGGCCAGTTGGTATGTGGCTGCGATCGCGCCGGGCTCGCGATAGGCACCGGTCTCGATCGCTTCCCGCTTCATCTCCATCGTCATATGAACCACGTACTCATCACAGGCGCGATGCAGGCCCTCTTTCGACCCGAAGTGGTGGAGAACCAGAGCCGGCGACACACTGGCGTCTTTGGCGAGGGCGCGAACCGTGGTCCCGACGAATCCGTCCTTGGGGAACCGCTCTATCGCCACATCGCGGATACGGGCCCGGGTGGTCAGATCCTCGGTTCCTGAACGCATGTTCAGGATACTAAACGTACGTTCAGTTGTTTGGCAAACCTATCGGCCGTCGTCGTGTCAGCTTGCCGCTACGACGGTCTCGACGAGGGCTCGCGCCTCGATCGCCGGATCGAACATGATCTCGATATCGGGAGTGACGCCGACACCGCCGAAGTCATGACCACCGGGTGTGAGCCATCTGGCGATAGTCAGTTTCAGGGCTCCTCCATTGGAGAGGTTGAACCGTTGCTGAACGGTGTTCTTCCCGAACGTATTCTCACCCACCACAGTGGCGAGGCCACGCTCCTGAAGCACAGCCGACACCACTTCCGACGCGGAGGCACTGCCTTTGTTTACGACGAAAGTGACCTTCATGCCGGCTGGCACTATCGCCGCCCCGGTGACGGCATACGGTCTTGACTCGTCCGGACCCTGAGTCACCACAACGTCGCCGTCTGGAAGGAAAATCGAAGTGATTTCGATGGCGGTGTCGAGGAGACCCCCAGGGTTGTTTCTGAGATCGACGACCAGTTCGTCGATGCCTTCTGCCAGGAGGTCGATCACTGCTTCTTCGAACTGCTCATCGGCGTTGGCGGAGAAGATCCGGAGTTGGATATAGCCGACGCTGCCAAAGCTCTCCGAGTCGATTACTGGGATGATCACCGCAGCGCGTGTAATCGCGATCTCAAAGGTCTCACCATCCCGATCGATGATCAGCACTACTTCGGTGCCGGCGGGGCCGCGTACCTGTGAGGTGACCTCATCGATGGTCCAGCCTTCCACCGAAGTGCCGTCGACACCGATGATGGCGTCGTCGCGCTGAAGCCCGGCCGCCTCAGCCGGTGCCCCCTCGATGGTTGACACGATCAGTATGCGACAGGTCTCTGAAACTATCGAGCACTGCTTGTTGTCGCCTTCGATGGTCTGGTCTTCGGGGGAGACGAGGGCTCCGATTCCTTCGATTTGGCCTTCCTGCTCCTCCTCGAGGAGTTCCAGGGCCTCCTGGTCGAAGTAGGCGGAGTTGGGGTCGAGGGCATGGGTGGCCAGGCCAATGACGATGGCTTCGGCGGCTTGCACGCTGTCGTCGGCTGTTGACGACGCCACCTCACAGGATGCTTTGAACTCGTCGGCAGGAAGGGCGCAGGTGAGCGCCTCAGACGACGATGTCCCATCCAATGCCTCCAGACCCTGGATGGCGGCGGAAGCCAGCGTGGCATCGTCGATTTCGTCGACATAGTGAATTTGAATCAGCTCATAAGCCTCACAGACGATGACGACCTGCTCCGGCGCGGAGTCACATTCCACCGTCTCGATCTGTCGGGGACTAGTGGTCGTGTCCGTCGTTTCGGCAGAAGACGTTGGGGTGACCGGTTGGCTGGTCGATGTCGTGGCATCGGACCCACCCGACGAACACGCGGCCGCGATGACTGCGAGAGTGACGATGAGAAGGGTGAGGCGGTTTTTGATCATGACGTAGCGTCGAGGGCGGCCTGCACGACTTCTTCAACGGACATATCAGTCGTCAGCTCGAGCTCACGGTCTGGTGTGAGACCGCCGTTTCCGGCAGTAAGACCGCTGGGGGTTGCCCACCGTGCCACCGCGACGTAGAGCTCTCCGCCGTTACGCAGATCAAAGGGTATCTGGACAGCGTCTTTACCGAAGGTGTTCGTGCCGACTATCACCGCGCCACGGCGATCTCTCAAGGCGCCCGCCACGATCTCCGCAGCGGATGCCGTGCCCTGGTTGACCAGGACGATCAAACGCTCTTCCGTGGCCAGCCCTCCTTCGGTCGCCCTGTACTCGAGGTGCTCGTCTGGGGCGAACGACTCGAGGACCAGCCCGCCGCTGATGAATTCTGAGGCAACGTCGACCGAGGCATCGACAAGGCCACCGGGGTTGTCGCGAAGGTCGATGACGATCGTGCGCGGCTTGAACTCTGAGAGAGATATCAGCGCTTCCTCGACAAGTCCGGGGATGTCGTCCTCGAAGTCCGGTATTCGCAGATATCCGACGCCGGGAAGCGGAATCTCCACACTCACCGTCGGGACAGTGAGCTCCGACCGCTCGATGGTGAAGGTCAGGCTTTCTTCTCCTTCACGTTCCACCATTATGTCGATTGATCCGGTTTCGTCCCCGGCCATGACGGCCGCCGCTGAGACGAAACCCTGGCCGTCGACCTGCTCGCCATCAATCTCGACCACGATGTCTCCGGCTTGCAGCCCGGCGTCCGCCCCGGGGTTGTCTTCCAGCACGAAGACGATTCGGAGAGGGCAGGCCGCAGTGATCATGGCGCATTTCGAGCCCACCGCATCGGTGGCATCGAGGAGTAGACCGACCCCTCCGACGAGACCATTGGCACGGAAGGATCCCACCTGATCCGGTGACACGTAGTATGAGAAGGGGTCGAGTCCGACGTCTGTCATCGCGGTGACTGCGGCATCCACCGCCGGACCGATCGCGATCCCCGACTCGTGAACCATCTGCGCTAGTTGGTCGCAGAAATCGGTGAAGTCTTCGTGTGGCACCGCGCATACAAGAGTGCGAGGCCGCGACTCGGTCTCGGTGCTGCTGAATTCCAGAAGACTCCTGAGGGCAACGCCGGCCAGATCCGAGCTGGGCCACGGTCTGTCGACATGCCATTGCTGAACGAGGTCGTAGACCTCGCACAGCGCCGAGAATGTCACAGGGGGGGCGACGCAGTTCTGCACCCGGTATGGCTGGCTGCCCATGGTGGTGCTTGGCGCAGTAGGCACCGCTGTTGTGGCTGGAGCCTCGATTGTGGTCATCGCAGGCTCCGCCGCCGACCCACATGCGACGACAGAAATCAACAAGAGCGTGAGAGCCGTGCGCATTGCCGCCATTATGTGGACTAAGTGCTCTCCAACATGAGTACGGTCGTATGTTTCGGCGAGAAAGGGGCGTCGCCTCGCCAGGACGCAGAACGAAGGCGCCCCCGCAGTGGTGCGTCGAGGACGAGGACGCCGCGAGCGGGGTCATCTGTCCGTCGAAACGTCATCGTATTTGTGTTGGGGGGCACTAAGCGGCAGTTACCGTCAGCTTCATGAGTACACGAGTCATTCTTCGCTCGCCATTCGGAGAAACGGTCACACGGGACATAGCCGACGGTCACTGGGCGGATCCGGTTGGTGATGCCGATTCGACGTTGGGTGAGGGCTACTGGGCGGTGCCCGGTCTGGTGGATGCCCATTCTCATCTGGCCACCAGAGACCTGCCCGCGCCGAATGGCGGCCATCAGCCAGGTGTTCTCGATGAGGCCGTCGGACGAGCCAGAGATGCTCTGTCCGCCGGGGTCACCCTTCTCCTGGACAAGGGTTGGTGCGACAAGACTGTGATTGACCTGATGGCCGCAATGCCCGAAGCGGAGCGTCCGGAGATCGAAGCAGCGGCACAGATGATCGCCGTCAAGGAGGGCTACTACCCCGACTTCGCTCTGGAGATCGATGCCTTCGAAATAGGTTCAGTGGTAGCCGAACAGGCGGTCCTGGGAGCGGGTTGGGTAAAGCTCATCGGCGACTGGCCCCGACGGGGACGAGGCCCGGTGGCCAACTTCACCGAAGATCAACTGCGCCGGGCCGTTGAGATCGCGGGCGAATCTGGATCCCGGGTCGCGATCCATACACAGGCGCGGGAGGTGCCGTCGATGGCGGTGGCAGCGGGTGTCCATTCCATCGAGCACGGTCTCTTTCTCACCGTCTCCGACGTGGCGACCCTCGCCCAACGAGGCGGGATGTGGGTGCCGACCGTGCTTCGGATCGAGGAGACGATCGTTCAACTTGGCGCCGAGTCGGGTGGCGGGCGGCTTCTCATCGAAGGCCTCGACAACACACGTCGTCTTCTTCCAGCTGCTTTCGAGGCGGGGGTGCGGGTCCTGGCGGGTACCGATCTCGTCGGCACTCCGGCAAATGTGGCCAGCGAGGCAATCAAGCTGGGGGAATACGGACTCTCCAACCTTCAGGTCGTCGAGGCGGTGACAACCGCGGGGTTCAGGGCCACCGATCGCAGTTCGGACTTCGCCGTCGGCGCTCCTGCGGACGCCGTGCTGTTTCCTGAGGATCCGATTTCTGACCTGGAGGTTCTAAGGCATCCGACCGTTGTGATTCGGAAAGGGACGGTCGCATGAGACTGGTTCTTGCGTCGGGGTCACCTCGCCGCCGCCAGCTGTTGGAGACACTGGGTCTCGATTTTGATGTCGAACCTTCAGATATTGATGAGTCACGTCGTCCGGAAGAGCCCCCAGGCGTGTACGTCGAGAGAATTGCCATGGAGAAGGCGCGAGCGGTGGCAGCCGCCGATCGTGTCGTGCTTGCGGCCGACACCGTGGTGGTTCACGAGGGGAGGATCTTGGGGAAACCCGGTCACCCTGAGGAGGCGCGCTCGATGTTGCGACGACTCCAAGGCGATCGTCACGAAGTGTTCACCGGTGTCGCAGTCGTCTCGTGGGACGATGGTCCCGTGGTTCACCCCGCTGTGGATGTGACCGAAGTGACTTTTCTCCCGATGACCGATGATGAGATCGCTGACTACGTATCAACCGGAGAGCCCATGGACAAGGCGGGTGCCTACGCCCTTCAGGGCGCAGGTGGGCGGTTCGTCCAGTCGGTGAAGGGCAGCCCATTCACAGTGATCGGCCTGCCGATCCATCTGCTCTCGCGTCTGATCTCGCATGCCGGACTCGATATCAGAGTGTTTCAATTCGAGCTGCCTGGCTGAGCGGGTAGCTTTTTGGGATGCGGCGAACACTTCTTGCGACCGTTCTGGTGCTCGCTGCCTGCAGCCCTGCCGCGGAGACGGCGAATTCGACAACCACTACAGATGTCACAACCACGGACAGAGTCGCGACGATCACGACGACTGTCGAGACCACCTCGACGAGCGAAGATCCGACGACAACCTCCACGTCCGCCACGACCACAACGCTGGAGGCGACCACCACAACGTCCGACGTTGTTGACGGAAATTGGGCCGACCAACCGTTGATAGTGACCGGATTTGGCGCCCTTGGATGGTGGGACGGCACCGACTGGGTGCGTGCCGAGACCGAAGGCGCCCTCCCGGTCGTGGGTGGTGAGGACTATCAGATTGCGGTGATCGGCCTCGAAGCCACCACCAGCGGTGGTCCACAGGACGTGGTCTGTGAGCCAGTCTTCAACCTCGGTGTGATATTGGAGGACGACCACCTGCTCGGCGGATGGCCGGGACCGTACGGGGTGGCGATATCCGCGCCGTGGGATCTCCAGCCGAATCTGTTTGAACCCTTTGCGGACGACGGCGCGTTTGCTGCCATCGCCTCAGGCCTGCTGGCCGAGTGGGGCCTCGTTGTGGCCGACCCGGTGATCAAACAACTCTTCCGCACCGATCTCGAAGGCGATGGGATCAACGAGATCCTTGTCGTTGCGGAGGACATCAGCGGTAGTTTCCTCCCGGAGGTGGGGGACTACTCGATCATCTTCATGCAGAAGGTGATCGAGGGCGATGTGCAGACATTGGTCCTTGGTGATTCGGTCATAACGGACCCCGAGGGGTCGTTCGTGGTGGGCTTCTCGGTTGGAGCGGTGGCCGATCTCAGCGGCGATGGCCAAATGGAGATCGTCGTGGACTCCGCCTTTTTCGAGGGTCTTGGAGTAGACGTCTGGGAATACGTCGACGACGACATCGGTCTCTTCCCCTATTTGCAGACTGGATGTGGAAGCTAGTGGCCCATCTCACAAATGATTGCGGCGTCTCTCCTGGCCTCGACGGTCCTGGCCGCGTCCTCCGCCTCGACGCATCTCGCCGATGCGACTTCGTTGTGCGTCCCGGCCAGAATACGCCGATGCCTAGGCGACACATTCACACCATTCGTGCGACAGACCACTCGTGAAGAACCCTTTCGAGGATCGTCCCACCTATGTCGGTCTCAGTGGTATCGAACTGACCGAGGCATCGTCAGATTTTGCCGCGGGCCGTATCGAGATCACCGAGCACCATATGCAGCCTTACGGAGTGGTGCATGGCGGTGTCTATTGCACTCTTGCGGAGACATTGGCTTCGACCGGTGCCGCGATGTGGGCCGTGGAGCAAGGATTGGAAGGGGCCGTGGGTGTCAGCAACAAAACGGACTTCCTCCGGCCCACTACCAGCGGTGTGCTGATCGGGAAGGCGACGCCGATTCATCGAGGACGCACCCAACAGCTCTGGCAGGTGAACATCACCAGTGAAGACAACGGCAAGCTCGCCGCTCAGAGTCAGGTCCGTCTTCAGAACGTCAACAGCACCGAGTTCTGATCCAGGAATCGAAGCTGACTGAGTGGGCTTTCGTCTCGCCGCGTCAGGGCAGTTGGTAGAGGATCCCTCGCTTGTCCCTGCCGACGGTCTCTACCGCTCCCGACACTCGAATACAATATGCCACTTCCCGCGCAAGGTGACGGGACCGACCCAGCCCGTCTGCCAGGTCGGCGGTCGTGAACGGATCCGGCAGACCTTCCGGTAGCAACCCCAGCAACTCCTTCGGAGAGTCAAGCTCAACCGTTTCCAAGACATCAACCAGACGCCGCTCCTCAATCACGAACCCTCCCCGGCGCCAGCCTTTCTCGGCGTCGGGTCGACGGATCTCCTCCTCCTCTATGAGCGCAATCTCGAGTGTGAAGTTGGGATGGCTCAGCAGGGAGGGAAACGAAACCAGCTCCTCACACACGTCTGCCGCGATGCCCCGTTTCGGCGACCGTCGGCGTGATACCTCAGCCCCATCCTGATCGAGTTTCACAATCCACTTTGTGGCCGCCACCGGGTGCACGAGACGCATCATGTGGGAATCCAGCAACCGGTCTAGCTTCCGACGCATCGAGGCGAAGTTCCGGGTCTGGATCTCGATAAGTAACCCATCACGAACCAGGTCGACCACAAAGCCGTCCACCGCAACCTCCACTCGGCCGCCTTCCTGGCGGTACCACTCCTTGAGCGAAGCATGGAGCGGCTTCTCGTTGAGTGAACCGATCGTTGTCACGATATGAGCCTACGAGTGAGAGGCAGCGGGCCGTGTCGTTGCTCGGATGAGTGCTGGCAAAAGGCGTTTCAGGGCGTGGATGCTGGGGCCAGCCAGCGAGTCAATTCGATGACCACCTCTTGAAAATCTTGTCCGTGTCCGGAGGACACGGCGTGAGCCACCTCATGGAGGACTATCCAGGCCTGGGCCGGCCGTTCGACGAGGATTGTCCTTGTCGTTGGGTCATAACTGCCCTTGATTCGGCCTTCAAGATGGTTGATCACCACCAGTTCGACCGTGCCCGCGCCCAGATGACCGGTCAGTGAGTCGGCCAGTTGGCTTGCTTCTTCATCGGTGAGATAGGTATTGGCAAGCCGGATCATGACCTGATCCAGACCGGCCAACCTCACTCCCTCTTGAACGGTGCAATAGTCGAATCCGCATATCTCGAGTCCGTTGTCAGCCAAGGGCGGATCCCGGTCGATCAGGTTGTACAGGGGGACCAGGGCCATCGCGACGGCAGTGACAGCCGCCACAGCGATCATCAGCCGTCGACGCCATGGCGACGGTACCGGCGGCTCGAAGGAGCCCTCGTCGACATCCCACTCCTCGAAGAGAGATTCGTCCTGGATCACTGGTTCAGAGCCTTGTTGATCACATGCGAATGGTAAGGCAGGCCACGAGCAACGACTCCTCGAGACTAAGTGGCGCCTTGGGTTACCCGGGGCATCCTGGCACCCTCGCCTCATGACAGGTCGCAGATGAGCGTTGCCGGGCTGGCCGGTCTGGGCGCCCACACCATTGCCGACGCCAACGGCGACCTGCAACACCGCTTCGCCGCCATAACCAGACGCGCCAAACTGCGCTTCGAGACGCGGGACTGGGCCGGTATGGCCGTCGACGCTGCCGAGCGTCTCGACCTCTATGGCGCAGTTGCCTGGAAGACGGCCGACTCGGTTGCGGCTCTGCTCGATGACCGTCTTCATGACAAGACCGTTTGGGCCGCAATGAAGACGGCCTACTCGGCCTTCGCTATGGAACGACAGGACTTTGAGCTCGCCGAGACCTTCTTCAACAGCATCACCCGACGCACCTTCGTGACCGCCGGAGTGGATCCGAACATCGAATTCGTCAATACCGGTTTCAGCACACCCCCCACCGAGGCTCGCGCTTCCGTCTTTCGGACCTACGAAACTGCCGCCACCCACAACGATCTTGTTCGCTCTGTATTGGACTCACCGGGATTCGACACCGCGTTCATTGACCTGGAGAGGGACGTGATGCGGGTCGTCAACGAAATCCAGCGTCGTCTGGTGTCTCTCGGACTCGAACCGAAGATCGACCGTCTCGATATGGCCACGTCGGTGTTCTATCGAGGAAAGGGGGCGTACCTGCTGGGTCGTGTCTGCGCGGGAGACTCCGTTTTGCCATTTGCTTTGGCGTTGGAGAACTACGAGAAGGGAATTCTCGTCGATGCCGTGCTCCTCCATGAAGAGGACGTGTCGATCCTCTTTTCGTTCGCCCATTCCTATTTCCACGTCGAGGAGGAGCGGCCTTACGACCTCGTCCGGTTCATTCGCGACCAGGTGCCGCGCAAACGTCTGTCGGAGCTCTACATCTCGCTTGGGCAGACACGACATGGTAAAACCGAGCTGTTCCGCGAGCTGAGGTCGCATCTCGAGACCACGGATGATGTGTTCATCGAGCCTCCAGGCAAGAAGGGCCTTGTCATGTCGGTGTTCACGCTTCCCGGTTTCGAGATGGTTTTCAAGGTGATCAAAGATCGCTTCCCACCCCAGAAGACGATGACCCCGAGCCAGGTGATGGCGAAGTACCGGCTGGTTTTTCATCATGACAGGGCCGGTCGGCTCGTTGACTCGCAATCGTTCGAACACATCCGTTTTCCGGCGGATCGGTTCGATGAGCAGCTTCTCGAGTCGTTGCTCGACGAGTGCTCGAGGACTGTGCGACGTGATGGCGAAACGGTGGAGATCAGCCTGGCCTACGCGCAGCGCCGGGTCATTCCGATGGATGTGTACGTCCATGAGGCAACAGCCGATCTGAGTCGGGGAGCGGTGGTCGACTACGGAAATGCGATTCGCGACCTGGCCGTGACGGGCATCTTTCCCGGAGATCTCCTCATCAAGAACTTCGGGGTCACGAGGAACGAACGGGTCGTCTTCTACGACTACGACGAACTGACCGAGATTCGCAACTGCAACTTCAGGGATCTACCGGTGGCCCAATCGGTCGAGGATGAGATGTCGGCGACACCGTGGTTCCCACTGGGGCCCAATGACGTGTTTCCATCTGAGTTCTCCTCGTTTCTCGGTTTGTCCGGTGAGCTGCGTGAGGTGTTCATGGAGACCCACTCCGAGTTGTTGGAGGCGTCGTGGTGGAATGGAGTCAAGAATCGAATACTGGCGGGAGAGATCTTCTCGATCTACCCATACTCCCGACGGTCGAGGCTGGGCCCTCGCTGAGCCAGTCCTCTATGAGTCGATATCGGCCTGTTCGGTGTCCTCGTAGATCGCCGGCTTGAGCCGGCGTTTCTCGAGTTCGCGACCAAGCTTCAGTCTCATGAAGGCATTGGTGGAGTGCCGGGTCACCCCTCCTTCGAGGTAGTACTTCTCTTGAACGTATCGAACCGCGTCGGCGTACCCATCGACCACTGTTTCATCGAGTTGGAATCGGTCATAGTTTACGATCGATTTGACCCGTCGACCGAGCGGCTCGAGCAACTCATCCACCGCATCGGTGATGCTCTGAACGTCCTCCGGCGTGCGGACATGCATCCCTGAAAAATCCATGAAGACAGTGTTGGAGGCCTCGTCGTAGCTGAGCCTGTCTTCGATGCGAAGCTCCAGCATCTCAGCTCGCAAACCCATCAAGCCGGGAAGAAACAGTGCGCTATCCATTTGAGTCGGACCGTCGACCGAGGGCTCGAAGGGGAGAAGGCCGAGGATGTCTCGTTCCAAGTCGATCCCAGGGGCGATCTCGGTCAGAACGAGACCGGAGGTGCCCAGTCGGAACACGCAGCGTTCGGTGATGAAGATGATGTTCTGCCCGCGCTCGTTGGCGACTTCGGCGCTGAAGGTGATCTGGGAGACCTCTTTGACGAACTTCAGGAAGCGGCCCTCCTGGTTGATCGTGAGATTTCCATCTTCAATGCGAGCCTCCATGCCTCCGCTCGAAAACGGTGTCATGAACACGACATTCTGCGTGCGCTGAGTGAGATTGATCGCTCCTCCGCATCCTGCGATCCGCTTGCCGAATCGGCTCACGTTCACATTGCCGAACCCATCACACTCGGCGATCCCGAGGAACACCGTGTCCAGCCCTCCACCATCGATGAAGTCGAAGGCAGAGGCGTGATCGATCACCGCCTCTCTGTTCACCGCTCCACCAAAGGCGAAGCCACTCAACGGGATGCCGCCGATTACACCGGTGTCAAGAGTGAACGTGACGAGGTCCTGGATGCGCTCGTCACCTGCCACCCGTCCGACCAACTCTGGAAGGCCTACTCCTATGTTCACAACGGCGTCCGCTTCCAGTTCCAAGGCTGCTCGTCGCGCAACAACCGTTCGGGCGTCGATGGGGAGCGGCGCCAGCGTCTCGACCGGAATTCGGATCTCTCCGGACATGGCCGGGTTGTAGTTGGTGTCCCAGGTCTGGGAGTGGCGCTCGCGCTGGGCGACGACAATGGCATCGATGAGGATGCCGGGGACCTGAACGTCACGTGAGTCGAGTGATCCCGCCTCGGCGACACGCTCAACCTGGCAGATGACATATCCCCCGGAGGCCTTGGCGGCCATGGCGAGATCCAGCGTTTCGAGGGTTGCAGCCTCCCGCTCGATTGTCATGTTGCCAAAGGGGTCGGCGGTCGTGCCCCGGATGATGGCGACGTCAACGGGGAATCCCTTATAGAAGAGCCAGGTTTCGTCTCCTCTCTGTGTGATCTCGACGATGTCGTCTGTCGCCGACTTGTTTACCTTCCCTCCCTCGATCCGTGGATCGACGAATGTCCCGAGGCCGATCGTCGTCAGGATTCCGGGAGCTCCACTGGCGATATTTCGATAGAGATGAACCAGGACACCCTCCGGAAGGTTGTAGGCCTCAACCTCTTCGTCCACGGCCAGGGCAACGATCTTCGGTACCAGGCCGTAGTGGCCACCGATGACTCGTTTCAGCAGGCCGGGGTGGCCGAGATGATTGAGACCCCTGTTCTCGGAGTCCCCTTGTCCACCGGCCCACACGAGCGTCAGGTCTCGTGGTGCGGTGTCGTCAATGAATCGCTGCTCGAGCGCGGCAAGTATCTCCTCAGCGACTCCGTGACCTCCATATCCCGAACTCACGATCACATCTCGATCGCGTATCACGGCGACGGCCTCGCGTGCACCGACAACTTTGCTGATAGTTATGATCGACTCCCGGTCCGAACCTACATCCTCATAACACCGCGGGTGATGATTCGTGGCCCGGATGAATCCCTATTGGGTCCTTCTCCAATACCCTTGTAGACAATGTCATTTCAGATTGGCCCAATTGTGGTTGACCCCCCGGTGGTCCTTGCTCCCGATGGCAGGTGTGACCAACGCTCCGTTTCGCCGTTTGTGCCGCGAGTTCGGGGCGGGTCTCTACGTATCGGAGATGATCGGCGCAAGAAGTCTTGTGGAGAAGAGCGAGAAGACGATGGCTTTGGCTCGCTTCGACGACGATGAGGTTCCCAGATCGATTCAGCTCTACGGCACCGACCCTGGAGCTCTTGGCGAGGCGGTCGCCTTTCTTGTCGAAGATCATGGGGTTGATCACATCGACATGAACTTCGGATGCCCCATGGGAAAAGTGACGAGACATGGGGGAGGGGCCGCCCTTCCCTGGAAGACCAACCTGTTTCGTTCTGTAGTTCGCGCCGCGGTCATCAACGCCGGCGATGTTCCGGTGACGGTGAAGTTTCGGCTGGGAATCGATGAAGAACACCTGACATTCATCGAAACCGGGCTCACGGCCGAGGAGGAAGGGGTTGCTGCCGTCGCACTCCACGCCCGCACCGCTCGTCAGCTGTATTCAGGCAAGGCGAGGTGGTCGGCGATCCGTGAGCTGAAGGAGGCGGTACCTACCTTGCCCGTACTTGGCAACGGTGATGTCTGGACGGCAGACGACGCTCTCGAGATGATGCGTTCAACGGGCTGTGATGGAGTCGTGGTCGGTCGCGGGTGTCTCGGACGCCCCTGGCTGTTCCGGGACCTCGCCGACGTGTTCGCCGGACGACAGCCCCAGGTTCCGCCAAACCTCGGCGAGGTCGGTCGGATCATGATCCGTCACGCCGAACTGCTGGTTGATCACTTTGGAGAGAAGACCGGTCTCAATCTCTTTCGCAAGCATCCGTCGTGGTATCTGAAGGGTTTCCCCGCCGGACCGGTGCTTCGTGATGGCTTTGCCAGAGTGGCGTCGATCGAAGAGTTGACGTCCCTGGTCGAGAGGCTCGATTCGGATGTCCCGTTTCCTGAAGAGGCCAATCGGATGGTCCGTGGACACAGTCATGGGCCACGCCCGGTGCGTCTACCCCACGGTTTTCTCGACGATCGAGAAGCCGAGCGGTTAGCCGACGAGGCCGAGCAGGTGGTCAGCGGCGGCTAGGGCTCCTTTTGCGCTCCGTCGCCACCTCACCCTGGCTTCGGGTCGAGTGGTATCGGGCCAGCATCAGGCCCGACCCGACAAGACCGACCACCGAGAATGTGAGAATCCCGATGTCGGCCCAGAACCATCCGTAGTACCCCCAGAGGAAGGCCTCTGCGATCCCGATCCACCAGGTCCCCGGGGAGATACCGGAAGGGTCGGCCGTGCGAAACGCGGTCCAGATCGAAGGGGTGAGCATCACCCCGTAGGACAATCCGAGAACCACTCCGAGGGCTGTCCAGCCTGCGACAAGTGCCGTGGCCGCGAGCAGGACACCCCAGACTGCTCCCACCAGATAACTCTGCCGCGGATCGCGGCCCGTCCGGACCAGCGCCCACATGGTCAACGCATACGCGACCACGGTGAAGATCGGTGCAGGGATCGCGATCCAAAATCCCTGGCTCATCAGATAGGCGGCCCAGCCGACATTGGTGACCAGCCCCAGGGATGCCCAGGTGGTCGAGACGCCGGAGGAGTCGCCGGTTCGGATCAGCTTGGAGATCTGTGGAACCAGAAAGGCGATCGTGCCCATGGTGGCGGCCACAACGGCAATGTTGGCGAGTATCTCGTTCATCGGTAGGTAGAACACCGTGCCGGGTTGTCTGGTTGCATCAACGTTCGCTGTACCCGGCGACGGCGGAGAGAAAGACATGGGCCATGGAGTCGAGTGTCAAGCCGTTGACATCCGCTTCGGCATCAACCTCAACGAAGTCCATCGCTCGCACCTTGGGGTGACGGGCACACCGGCGAACACCCTCGGCGAGTTGGCGGATGGTCAGGCCACCGGGACTGGCACCGGGACATGCGGGGGCGAAGATCCGATCGAGCACATCGAGGTCAACGTCGACATATATCGACTCACATCGCTCACCCAAGGTGGAAAGGGCGCCGTCGACAACGCTGCTAATACCGTCCCGCTCCACCCGCTCTACGGTGAACACACTGACGCCTGCCTCGTCGCAGTAGGCCCGATACTCCGCAGAATTGGCAAAGGAATGGATGCCGATCTGGGCCACGTTGGCCCCGGGAAGCCCGTGCTCTTCGATCAGGCCGCGTATCGGGGTCCCGTTGGTGGGTCCGTTGACGAGCGAGCGCACGTCGTGGTGGGCGTCAAAGGTGATGACACCGACCGAGGACAGGTCTTCGGCCATGCCCGCGACCAGGGGACGGGTGATGGCGTTGTCACCGCCGATGTAGAAGGTCAGAGACGCTTCGGGGAGTTCGGTCGCCAACTCGGTCACAGCCCCGGGCATCGTGTGCATGTCCAGTTCTGAGACGGGCCAGTTGCCGACGTCGCGGACGGCCACTTCGGCGAGGTTCGCTCCCCACTCGCTGTGGAAGGTGGAGAACCGGGCCAGTCGGTCACGGAGGGCAAAGGGGGTCAAGTCGGCTCGCGAGGGGGTGAGCGATGCCTTGGCTGAGGGCACCCCGACAACCAGGAGGTCCGGATCAGGACGGTCCTGTGCCAGCCAGACGTCGGCGCGAGGCCAACCGGGATCAAGCATTTGTATCGAGCATCGGGATGTCGACGCCGCGATCCCGGGCGACCTGTTTGGCCTTTTCGTAGCCTGCGTCGGCGTGTCGCATCACGCCGGTTCCCGGGTCATTGGTGAGGACGCGTTCGACCCGGAACGCCCCCTGCTCTGTGCCGTCGGCCACTACCTGGGCTCCGGAATGGATCGAGTTCCCGATTCCGACCCCACCGCCATGGTGAACGGCAACCCAGGCGGCCCCCGAGGAGACGTTGAGCATGGCATTGAGGATGGGCCAGTCGGCGATCGCATCTGACCCGTCGGCCATTGCCTCGGTTTCCCGGTACGGGGATGCGACCGAGCCCGAGTCGAGATGGTCGCGGCCGATCACAATCGGCGCCGAGACCTCGCCGGAGGCCACGAGCTCGTTGAAACGGAGGCCGGCTAGGTGGCGCTCGCCGTAGGAAAGCCAGCAGATGCGGGCAGGAAGTCCCTGGTAGTGGATCTTCTCCCGAGCCAAACGGATCCAGCGTGCCAGCGCATCGTTCTCGGGGAACAGGTCCAGCAGGGCACGGTCGGTAGCGGCGATGTCGGCGGGGTCCCCGCTCAATGCCACCCACCGAAACGGCCCAGAACCTTCGCAGAAGAGATCGCGAATGTAAGCGGGCACGAAACCTGGATAGGAGAAGGCGTCTTGATAGCCCGCTGTCTGCGCTTCCCCGCGGAGGTTGTTTCCGTAGTCGAAAACCTCGGCTCCTTCATTCTGAAAGCCCACCATGGCCTCACAATGAGTAGCCATCGACTCCCTGGCAGATTTGATGTATGTGTCGGGGTCGTCGTCTCTCAACCGGGCAGCCTCGTCGACGCTGTAGCCGGACGGGATGTAGCCATAGAGCGGATCGTGAGCCGAGGTCTGATCTGTCACGATGTCGACATCCAGGCCCATCTTCAACAACTCGGGGAACAGGTCGGCGGCGTTTCCCAGAAGGCCAATCGATAGCGCCTTGCGGTCTCGCTTGGCGGCGAGGGCAAGATCGACTGCGTCCTCGATCGAGTCTGCCCGTACGTCGAGATACCCGGTCTCGAGACGACGTTGGATCCGATATGGATCGACCTCGACGCATAGAGCGACACCGCCGTTCATGGTTATCGCCAGAGGCTGAGCGCCACCCATGCCGCCGAGGCCACCTGTCAATGTGAGCGTGCCGGCCAGGCTCCCACCGAACCTCTTCTCGGCGATCGCCACGAACGTTTGATATGTGCCCTGGAGAATCCCTTGAGTTCCGATGTAGATCCAGGAGCCTGCCGTCATCTGCCCGTACATGATGAGACCTTCGGCTTCGAGCTTCCAGAAATGTTCGAGGGTGGCCCACTTCGGAACTAGGAGACTGTTGGCAATGAGAACCCGAGGCGCCATGTCGTGAGTCCGAAACACACCGACCGGTTTGCCTGATTGGACCAGAAGCGTCTCGTCGTTCTTCAGCCTTTGCAGCGTCGCCACGATCGCATGGAGGGATTCCACGTTGCGCGCTGCCTTGCCCCGTCCGCCATAGACGATCAGATTCTCCGGGTCTTCTGCAACCTCGGGATCGAGGTTGTTGAGGAGACAGCGAAGGACGGCTTCTTGAAGCCAACCATTGGTGTTCAGGTCGGTCCCATGCGGGGCCTGGAGCGGAAAGGTCAAGTCGAGCATGCGCAAGACGGAGCCTAACGACGCGTGCTCGGGTGCATTCCTTGTATGTTCGCCGTCAACAACTATGAGCAAGACGAACGCCCCCGAAGTAACCGTCCACGACGATGCCGAGCATGATCGTTACGTGGTTGAGGTCGATGGCGTGGCTGCCGGGTTCACCGTGTATCACATGCGTGGCGGGCGACACTTCTTTGTCCACACCGAGGTCGACGACAGGTTTACGGGTAGGGGTGTCGGGTCGGCGCTCGCACGTCATGCGCTTGATGACGTCAAGGCGAAAGGCGGGAGGATCATCCCTATCTGCCCGTTCATCAGGGCCTTTGTCGATGAGAACCCCGAGTATGAGACATTGATCGACCACGAGCTATGGGACCGCATCGATGCGCGGCTGCACTCCAACGACTGATCACCCATTGGTGTGGCTAATCACCGCAGCTTCGAGTCCCTGGCCCGTGCGAAGTCCACCAACCATAGGTTGGGGTTGCATGGGGTGACTGCGACTCGGACGCTCTGCCTGGCCTAACCGGCCGCACATAACGGCACTTATGTGGGTTGAGGGCGACGCTGCCTAGATTCGTGGTATGGAGGGAAGAGCCGAACGTATCGCGTTGGTGACGTTTCTTGGGTATTCGGTTCTGGCTGGCGGGAATGCTGTTGGTGTCCGTTTCTCGAACCAGGAGTTGGACCCGTTCTGGGGAGCAACGCTGAGGTTCGGATTGGCGGCTTTGTTGATGCTGACGGTGATGGTGGTTTCGGGTCACCGGTTTCCTGGGGGGCGAGCGTTGTTAGGTGCTGCGTTGTATGGGCTATTGGCGTACGGCGGTGCGTTTGCGTTCTTCTTCTACGCGCTGGTTGAGTTGGAGTCCGGTTTCGGCCAGATCCTCCTATCGATCGTCCCACTGGTGACTCTTCTCCTTGCTGTAACCCAGCGGTTGGAGCGCCTCCGCAGGCCATCCGTCGTCGGAGCGCTTCTCGCGGTGACAGGAGTGGTTGTCATGTCGGGCCTCACTCTTGAAGGTCCCGTCCCGATACTCTCGATCCTTGCTGCGTTTGGGTCGGCCGTCTGTTTCGCCCAAGCCGCGATCACGGTGAAACGGTTCCCTCCAGTTCACCCCATCGTGATAAACGCCGTCGGTATGACCGTCGGAGCCATTTTCCTTGCTCTTCTCACCCTTACCGCTGGCAATGATGTGAAGCTGCCCCAACAGGCAACTACTTGGTGGGCTGTCGTCTACATGGCCGTGATCGGCTCCGGTGTGGTCTTCACCCTCTACGTCGTTGTCCTCCGATATTGGGACGCGTCCCGAGCCAACTACGGCTTCGTGATCGTGCCCATCGTCACAGTTCTCATCTCGGCATGGCTTCTCGACGAGCAACTCACCTTCGGGTTGCTAGGCGGAGGTGCTCTCGTTCTCGCCGGTGTCTACCTCGGTGCGCTAAGACAAGAACAGCCAAGCGACCCCTAACCAAAGCCGAACCCGTCAACCATGCGCACCCCCGCACATAACGGAACATATGCGTGGCTGATTACGGCGTCAGAAATCGTACATAATGTCGGTTATGGGCGGGCGCTCAGCGTGTTCAACATGGACGGAGTGTGTCAGGTCCAGCAGATGGCCGATCTTTCGGAACGTACGAAGCACCACTTAGCCCACACTTAGCGCGCCGTTCGAGCCCATGAAACGCTCCCCACCCCAAACGAATACAGGTACGTGCCGAAGAACGCCGCCGCAATGAACGGCGCTGCCTCCGGAGTCAGCCATGCAGCCGCAAGAACGACATTTACCCCCAAGATTGCAACAACGGACTTTGTTCTGGCGCGAATGAGGTGCGGCAACGAGAACGGAACAAGCATCGTCAAAGCGTTGACGGCGAATACCGCTACCAGATAGGGCGTGATGTCGAGATCAAATGCATTCTGGAGAACCACGAGCAACAACAAGTGACGCATCAGCTCATTCGTCGGTGTACCAGTTCCATAGACGGACGATGGGTCAAGCCGCTGCACCACGCGTATGAGAATGGCCACGGTTGCGATAGCACTGAACACGAGGACGATTCCGCCGTAGTGGGCCCCAACCACCAACGAAACGAGAATGTGTGAGACTGCGTCGGCCACATTGTCCAATCGGGCACCGAAGTCACTGGAAAGCTGAAGCTCTCTTGCAAGGATGCCATCCAGGTCGTCCATGAAGTTGTTGTAGACGATCAGGGCGGGGAGGTATGAAAACCCGTCTTCCAGGAGAAGAAGGGAGAGTGGCAGTACGCCGAGCATCGAGACGATGTTTGGGAGATTGCGATAAACCGCACCATCCAGCGTTTTGTCACCCCAGGCATTAAGCCCCTTTGGCCAACTCCGGTTCGTTGAAAAGCTTCCGGGCAGCACGCAGATCTTCCGGCGTATCGATTTCGCTCCAACGACCATCGTCAAACCAGACTGCCCGCATTGGCAGGACCCCCTGAACGGCCATTTCCCCGCAAACAGACTCGCAGTAATCGTGCACTCTCCCCGCCGCGATTCGCAGCTCAAGTCGCCGAGTGACTTCGTGCCATGTCGCCATCGACAAGCTGTAGATGGTGATGGTTTTGTTGGGAAGGCGAGGACCGTCGGTCCCTCCGACGCTGGACGAGCCCACCATTCCGGATGTGTCGACGGACACTGTCGTCCCGTGCATGTGCGAACGGAATTCGGCTACGGCGATCCGATCACTGGTGCGCATCGATGTGAGTAGTCGAGAGTCGAATACGAGGTCGGACTCAATGAGTAAGAAGGGGTCCGTCATGTAGTTACGCGCCAACCACAACGAGTAGATGTTGTTCGTTGACTCATATTGACGGCTTTCGATGTAGTGAATGTCCAATCCGGCGGAGTGAAGTCCCAGATAATCCTTGATCTGCTGACCGCGGTAGCCCACGATGACAACGAGCCGCTTGAAGCCATTCTCGACCAACGACGTGACGAGGTGCCCAAGAATCGGTGTTCCTGACACATCAGTAAGGCATTTGGGCGAGCCGTTCCCAAGGCGGTTGCCCGTTCCGGCAGCCAAAAGGAGGGCAGTTGTGACATGGCTCGTATGTGTGTTTAGGCGTGGCGGACGCGTTGGAGGTTCCTTCAACGCTCCCACGCCTCCGAGTTTGACGACCTCTACGGTGCCCGAGGGGCTTGTTCGAGCCCCAGACGATTCTCTCCGACTCACAACAGGACTCATAACTACAGGAACTCCCAAATAGCAGCCGGGAATATCGATGTTCCCGTTCATAGCGGGATGCCGAGATGTATAGATCGGCGATGCAAGAGAGCGGAGATGAGTCCGATCCGTATGCATTCTGCACACACGCGAAGCCGGCCGGTCCCGTAGTTCGCTGCTCAAACGTATCACGAAACCTACCTCTATCCGATTTGTACACACCCCGTCACAATCTTCAGTCTGCGGGCCGGGTGGCTGTGCGACACACGCTGGAGTTAGTTGAGACGCTCCACGATCATCGCCATCCCCTGACCGCCACCAACACATATTGTCTCTGGCCCGTGTATGCGGAGAGTGGTCCTCTGAATAGGGCTGAACCGCACATAACGGCACCTATGGGCGCTATTCAGCGCGGCAAGTTACCGTACATATCGCCGGTTATGCGCTCCTGACGAGTGTCGGTCGTTCGCCCGAGTAGGTTTCGTGACGATGGGTTCACAGCAGCCGCTCGAGATGATTCTGCTCAAACAGTTGGCTCAACATTTGGCTAGCCCCATTTGGATCGTCGAAGCTACCGGCGAACTCGTGTTCTACAACGAACCGGCTGAGCAGATGCTCGGGATCAAGTTCGGGGACGTTGGCCCTTTGGTCGCCGTTGAAATTACAGAGATGTTCGAGGTTACTGAGCCCGACGGCAAGCCTCTTGCCGAGTCCGATTTGCCTGTTACCGACGCCCTGATCAACAGGACCCCAGCAAATCGTCTGGTCAGGTTTCGTGCCAAAGACGGCGTGCCGAGATTGGTTGAAGTCCTGGCTATGCCCATTGTCGGTCAGGGCCATCGTTTTCTTGGGGTAATGGCAACCTTCTGGGAGCCAGAGGCGTGAAGGTCACGCTCAGGGGGACCAGAGGCTCGATCGCATGCGCGGGTCCGACGACGGTTCGCTACGGCGGTGATACTGCCTCTGTGGAAGTGCGAGACAGCGACGGCCACCTCATCATTCTCGACGCTGGTAGCGGTATCCGGGCGATTGAGGCAGGTCCAGCGGACTGCGAACGTATCGACATCCTCCTCACGCATCTCCACATGGACCATGTCCAAGGGTTGCCCTTCTTCGCTCCGCTTCTCTCTCCCGAGTACGAGGTGCACGTTTGGGGACCGGTATCAACGATGAGCGGCTTGAAGAAGCGTGTGGCGCGGTATCTTTCACCTCCCTTGTTTCCGGTGAGTGTCAGAGACCTGCCGAATGTCGTCTTTCACGATGTGGTGCCGGGCGAGTTCACGGTGGGTTCGATAAGTGTGCAGGCCGATCTGATCTCCCATCCTGGGACGACTCTCGGTTTCCGCCTCGAGGAGAACGGCTCATCCGTTGCTTACCTACCGGACCATGAACCGGCTCTCGGTGTGTCAGACTTCCCCGGCCAACCCGAATGGACCTCCGGGTTTGATCTTTCCCATGGCGTCGACGTTCTGATCCACGACGCCCAGTACACCGACGACGAGTACAACGATCGGGTCGGCTGGGGCCATACATCCTTCTCGCAATTGTCGGCGTTCGCCGAGTTCACCGATGTCGCCAAGCTCGTCACGTTCCACCATGATCCGAGTCACGGAGACGACATGCTCGACGACGTTCACGACGAGCTTCACGCGGCCGCCAGAGGCTATGAGGTCATTGGCGGCGAGACCGGTCTTGCCATGGACTGTTGAGGGCGTAACTGTTTCGACTGTGGCCTGTTCTCCAGCGTTGCCATTCATCGCGGCCACGGATTAACAACTGCGGGGAGGACAGCGCACTTCCAGGCCGTAAGTAGATGAAGCTTGGGCGTCAGGCGACCCATTCTTCCAGGAGATCATTCTGGAAATGTTTGGCGAAGACCTGACCGTCATGGGGGTTCGCCCCCACCGCCGTTATGGGCGGCTAGTCAGACTTCGATATGTGCCCCGGAAGTGGACGAGGGGGTCTTTGATGTCGGAGAGTTCGGCGCAGTCGACGACACCGATGAACACGCCCGAGTTTCCACTCTCCACGCGGGATTCCAGTGAGCAGAACAGGCGGTCAGGGAGTTCGTCGAGTACCGGACCCCATTTCGACGGTGTCGTGCTGGTGGTGGCGAATAACCCTCCGGGGCTGGGACGAAGCCCAGCGAAGACCTCTGCCAAACTGGTGTCGTCCACGCCGCAGACGTGGACCACGAACCGTTCTGTTTCGTCTACGACGTCCCAGAGATCGGTGTTAGGTCCGACAACTGCATGAAGCCGACCCGGTTCACCTTCGGCTACGAACAACGACGAGACAGTCAGCCCTGTGCGTCGATCTCCTTCGCCTGACGTGAAGATCGTCACCGGGTTGGCGAGACGCCCCCGGAAACGCCGGACCGGGTCACGATCTTCGGGAAGGTCTGCGAACGGGTGTTCAGCGTGGATCATGGATCTAGTGGTTCATGAGAGATGGTGGCATTCGATGAAAGCACAGCGAGAGGTCGCAGTCGCCATCCGTACCGAATGGGCTAGTCCTCGAGCTACCACGCCCGCCGCTATCTACTCGCCGTCCGCGCTGATGCCGTCCCTGGAATAGGAGCCTGACAACCCGTGGGACCCCTAGCCCTCAACCGGAGACGATTGGTCGTCCTAAATGAGTTCGGCTCCCTGAATTTGGTCGAGGCTGTACGACTTCAACGCTCTCAACTCGCCGGCGGTATCCAACACGAGGAGCGACACTTCGAGAACACTCTCCGGGCTTTGGAACCAAGCCGACGAGTAACCGACCACCCTGCCGGTAACCGTTTCTTCGTCTTCGCCGCGTATGCGAACCGTGAGCCGGTAGACGCTGTCGACGACGAAGTCTTCGATGTTCATTTGCTCAGCATACGGGCGATCGTTCCGCCGAGGTCAGGAGGGTCGCATCCTGGTGCATAGTCTGGTGGGGTTCCCAGGCATCCTGAGGGCACCTCGACTGCACTAGCAACTCGCAGCACTTATGGGCGCCGGTCCCGACCGAAACCGGGGGTTAGGAGGAGTGGTGATGTCAGTGGTAAACCACTAGGTGCACATCGGTGTACTGGGGCTTATCGATAGCTTTCGACCGGCGTTGGCGTCAATGTCCTGGGAAGATGGTCCGATGGGTAAGTATCAGGGTCTTGACGCCGAGTTCAGAGAGAGGTTTCGACTTGTCACCGACCCGACGATGCTCCGCGCCGAACGGAACGTGATTGGCGGCGACTACGGCGCTTTGAGTTACACGACGATGGAGCAGGCCGATGAGCTGGCACGTTGCTTGGGGCTCGGCCCGGGTAAGACGCTGCTCGATATTGGTGCTGGGTCAGGCTGGCCCGGTAGTTATCTCGCCGCCTCGAGCGGATGCACAGCAATACTGGCCGATCCCACAATCGAGGGAATGACAGTCGCCACCGAGCGTTCGCGGCGGGACGGACTGGATACGACCACGGTCGTGGCCACAGGCACGCCCCTTCCGTTCAGAGAAGGAGTCTTCGACGCGTCGACCTCGAGCGACGTCTTCTGTTGACTGGATGAAAAGCTCTCCGTGATGAGAGCCACACACTCGGTTCTCAAGCCCCGAGCCCCCATCTGTTTCTACGTGATAACGACTGCCGAGAACCTCACCGACGCGGAGCGAGAGCGACTGGCGCAGCGAGACGGCAACGAGCATGTCGAGTCACGGGTGCCATACGACGTGCTGATGGACGAGGCTGGATTCATCGACATAGAACTGACCGACGTCACCTCGCAGTACACCAAAACACTCATCGCATGGAAGCGCGAGTGGGAGGCCGACGCAGGTGCATTCATCGAGCTGGTCGGTGAAGAGGATTTCGTCCGCAGAATTCGTAACCGCAACCTCGACATCGTCAACACCGCCGACGGACTCCTACAGCGCTTCCAGGTCCACGGCGTCAAACCCTGAATGGTCCGTACTGGGTCTGATGGAGGCTCGTTCATTGGTTTCCAATCAACTGTTTGACCTGTTGTTGGGCGTGATACGTGTCCTCGTGTTCCGCTGGAGGGACGTCCCCGAGGTAGCTGTGGACCCGTTCGGTATTGAACCAGTGAACCCATGCCAGAGTGGCCAGCTCAACGTCCTCGATCGTCTTCCACGGTCCCTGGTTCGGTCCGTAGATCAATTCGGCTTTGTAAAGGCTGTTCACTGACTCTGCCAGCGCGTTGTCGTAGGAATCACCGATCGATCCAATGGACGGGACGGCTCCGATCTCGTCGAGACGTTCCCCGTATCGGATGCTCGTAAATTGGCTTCCGGCATCGGAATGCGCGACCAGCCCTTCAAGACGGGTGCCTCTCAACCAGCGTGCCATCTCAAGAGCGTCAAGGACCATCCCGGTACGCATATGGGCTGCGACCCGCCATCCAACGATGCGTCTCGAGAACGCGTCGACGATGAAACACACATACCCGACGCCCTGCCATGTCGGGACATACGTCAGATCGGTCACCCACAGTTGGTTTGGTGCATCTGCAGTGAAGTCACGATCTACGAGATCCCCGGGCCGTACGGCTTGGCCGTCTGGGATCGTGGTGCGTACCCGCTTGCGCCGTGACACGCCTTGGATTCCAAGGAGTCCCATGAGCCGCCCGACTTGGTCGCGACCAATGTCGTAACCGTCACGTTTCGCAGCAACCCATAGTTTCCTCACGCCATACACCGAGTAGTTGACCTGGAACAGTGCCAACAGGATCGGCATCATCACCGCATCCCTGATTGTCCTCGCTGACGGGATACGCTTCTGTTGTCGTAATACGTTGATGAGGCCACCTGCAACGCTTCACAGATGGGCTCGACCCCAAAGTCGTCACGATTATCGTCGATGAACTTGACCATCACTTCAGTGGGCGGTCGAGCTCCGCCGCAAAGAAAGCCGAAGCCCGCTTCAAAATCTCGTTCGCCCGCCGAAGCTCACGATTCTCCTGCTCCAGACGTTTCATCTTCAGCCGATCCACAGTCGAGATGCCTGAAACATCCCCGGAATCGATCTCGGCCTGGCCAACCCAACGGCGCAACGACTCGGTGCCGTACCCCAACTGGTCAGCAATCCGAACCACCGTTCCCTGTGTCGTTCCCAACTCCTTACGAAGCTGAAACACGAGACGAACACCCTGATCCTTCTCCTCTTTCGTATACCGACGCGTCGTCGGCTTCCCTCGTGTGATTTCCCTTGTCATGACTCTCATCCTTCCACACTCGAGAGTCTCCAAGAATCCCAGGGCGATTCAGCACATAGCGGCACTTGTGGGCGGCTGATCTGACTGCACAATGCCGGTGATTGGCGGTTGATGATGCCAATCTTGGCCACAGTGACTGGACTGTCGATCGGAGACTTTGAGATAGCTCGGGTGGTATCTGAGCTAATCGAGATACTGGCGATCGTTGTGATTGCGGTGGCTGTGGTCTTGGCCATGCTTGGCGGGCTGGCCGCACGACTGCGTTCAGGCGGAACCGAGGCGTTCCATACGTTCAAGCGATACATGGCCCGAGGTTTGCTCATCGGACTCGACCTCCTTATCGCTGCTGACATCATCAAGACCGTCACACTTGAAGCAACGCTTGAGAACGTGATCATTCTCGGGATACTGGTCATGATCAGAACATTCCTAAGTTGGAGCTTGGTGCTGGAGGTCGAGGGACGGTGGCCCTGGCAGCCCAAGATCAGCGATGCTCACGACTAACCAGTAGCCGCACATTACGGCGGTGATTTCAGGGGGTCGTTGCTTCACTGATGGCGAGGATCGGTTTCTCGTCGAGGAGGTTGGTGATGCGTCGGTTGTCGGCGTTGGAGAAGTCTGAGGTTTGGGATCGGTTCGAGGCTGGCGAGTCGCAGCGGCCCAGATCGAAGGCAACGCTGAGGCGTTCGCGGATTTTGGTCGGCATGCTCGACGAGTTCGAGTGGATGGCTTGGTTGGGCCGTTGTGATGGTTCTAGGGTCCACGAGCTGCGCCATCGAGGGAACGGAAACGCCTGGCTGCTAGTCAGATGTCGGAGTGGTTAGGACTGCTCCGATAAAGAACAGCATGGCACCAACGAAAGTCGCGGTGTTGACCCGAGAAACGTTCAGCATTTCGCCTGGTGTTGGCAGGACAATTGCGGCCAATGCGGACCCTTCATCCCATGGGTCATCCATCGACGCGTCGAAGAGGTCGTCCTCGTAACTGGTGTGCCGGTGCCGGATCACCGCCCGCGCCGCCAGAGAGGAGCGTTGCTCCAGGGAGAGCGTCCGGGTGCGTCCGACCCTTCCACTCCCCACCTCTGCAGCCCGGGTGGCCGCCTCCCGAGCAATCCGGTCGGCCAGGTCGACGTGTTCTGGGGCGAAGGCGAGGAACCGGCGGATGCCGTCTTCGAGTTCATCCCGGTATGCGGCTTCCTGGCTCGCTCGACTCCGGGCGCTGTGTTCCCTGCGCTTCGAGCGCTGGGTCTCGGTGGCAGCTGCCTCGGCCTCGGCAGCCTCGATCGTCTCCTTCGGTGCCCATAACCCGAGCCGGCGACGATGCGGCCGGTTCCGGCCCCGGGGACGCCACGCCACCCAAAACCTTCCCGCCGTCTTCACCCGACGGGTCACGAACGCATCACCCGACGGCAGAAACTCCCAATCGTCTGGGATCTCGATCTCGCCATGATCCGGGTTCCACGGGCCCTCCCGCGTCATGTACACGTCGAACTGCAGTCTGGTCAGATCGGTCTCGTCTACACCCCAACTCTCACACAATGATGTGTCGAGTCCCCCGAACAGGTACAAACAGTCACTCAAAATGCCTGTGAGGGCGGGTGGCTGGGGAGGCTCAACTGGTAAGGCTCGGGTTCGATCCTCGTGTCGGTTATGGGCGGGGGTTGGGTTGGTCGAGGGTGCTTACCCAGACGCGGACTGTGACGGGTTGCATGGTCTGGTTGACTCCTGCGACCGTGTCTTCTGTGAGTTGATCCCAGGAACGGAGTCCCGTCGGCTGACGTCTTTGTTGGCTGCCTAGGTCGAGTCGCCCTCGATGGGGCCACCTTCATCCTTCCACGCTGCGAGACCGCCGCCAATGTGCGCCACGTTCGTCAGCCCCATATCCTTCAGCGTCTTGGCTGCCAGGGCCGACCGCCAACCGAGATTGCAGTAGAGCACCAATTGATCGGCTGACGTGAGAGCCTCATGGTGATACTCGCAATCCGGATCGACCCAGAACTCGAGCATGCCTCGAGGCACGTGATAAGAGCTGGGGATCTTTCCCTCTCGCTTTATCTCCCGCACATCTCGGAGATCCACCAGAAGCGCCCCCGATGACTGCGCGGCCCTGGCTTCCTTCACCGACAGGGTTCGAATCTCGGCCTCCGCTTGGGCTACCAACTGTGCATAGCCAGTCGTCACCGGACTCATTGCGGATACGCAATCCAACCAGATGGAATCGCGGCGGCTGGAACCGACTCCAACACTGGGGGGCCGGATTCCTTGACGCATGACATCAAGAGCATGGCTGAGGCGAGAACCCCGGGGTCTTCTCTGAGAGTTCTGATAGAACCGTTCCTTCTCACAGAAACGACCCTACCGCTCCAAACCCCTTGCGTCTGACGGTCCGTATTCGGAAGCTCAAACCGATTCTCAAGAACCCAAACCTGACCGATAAGCCCCCACCTGCCTACGCGGGCTCGTACGGCTAGCGGCCAGACGATCCCAACCCACCCATGCAGCGCTCACAAGTGCCGTTATGTGCGTCTCTGGATTGAGCGGGTTTCGACTATCGCCTCTATCTCGACGGGGATTCCCATAGGAAGCGACGTCACTCCGACAGCCGACCTTGCGTGTATGCCGACGTCACCAAACACTTCAGCAAAGAGGTCGGAACAACCGTTGATCACCGACGGATGGTCAGTGAAATCGGGCGTGCAGTTGATCATCCCCAGAATCTTCACCACACGGCCTACATGGTCGAGCGAACCGAGATGATTCCGCAACGTGGCCACAATGCCCAATCCGGTGATCCGCGCTGCCTCAGCGGCCTCTTCGACGCCCATATCGGCTCCCACCTTGCCCACAATCCATGTGCCATCAGCACGCAGAGGGCCATGACCCGACGTGTAGACCACGCTGCCAGTTCTAACGAAAGTGACGTAGGAGGCAATTGGTTCAGGAGGAGAAGGCAATACCAGGCCAAGTTCCTCAATACGTTCGTCAGCAGACACCGCTACCTCCTAGATACCCGCAGGAAGGTAGCCGTCTGGTCCGCCCATATGTGCCGTTATGGGTGGAGTGGATGAGGCTCGGTTCGGACTGTGGATTTCTGAGAGAAGGCATATCCGAGTGTCATCCAGGCAATGCCCGTCAGCGCCAGTCCCAGCCCGTCGGTGAGATCCGGCGAGCCGAGACCGTCACCAAGCGCTCCAGCGAGGATGAATATTGGGAGCTGAGCAGCGATCAGTCCCAGCGGTAACCAACGCCACCGACCCACAAGGACCCGATTCACCAATATCACAATGCCGAGCGATACCAAGGCCACAACGACCCCAGCTGTCAACACGACATAGGACCCACCAACGGCAGCAGAAGCGTGGTCAGATTCGGGGATCGTTCCGGTGAGTAGATACCCAACAGCAACGACTGCACCAATCAGACCGACGACCGCTGATGCCGCTCCCACGGCAGCCAACCATCTGGCCCGGTCAACGGAACGCCAAACGGCCAAGGCAGCGACGGCGAAACCGACACTCGCAAACAATCCGAACCACGGAACCAGCGACCTGTCATGCCCCGTAGCGATCAGCAGCAGACCCTTGGTGAACATCATCGCCGCACCCAACGAAACCAAAACACCGGCAAGCCTCATCAGTTCCATGCCGCCGAACCTACGGCTCCGCAACCGGCATATGCAGCCCTCTCCGGTCACCCATAGGTGCCGTTGTGTGCGCCGGGCACGGCCCCTATTGGGAGTCGTGGACTATGTCACCAGTCGTAAGACACCCAAGATGAGAAACTTGACCGCGCATAATGCCTACGAGCTGGGGCCAGGCTCTATTTCCGCAGCATTGCGTCGAGTCGGCGGTTGGCGATGGCTGCCCCGACCAGACCCATCACGACCAGATAGGCGGCATGACCGATCATCGTCCAGTCGACGTGACCAAGTGTGAACCCACGTAACAGTTCCGTGCCGTGATAGAGCGGTGAGATCTTGGCGAGGTTCTGGATCAGCGGTGGGTAGACGTCGAGAGGGTAGAAAGTTCCGGAGAACAGGAAGAGGGGCATCGTCACCAGGGTCACCAGATCGAAGTCCTGCCAGGAGCGCATGAAGGTGGTGGCGGCCATGCCGACTGCCCCAAAGGCGAATCCGACGAGGGTTGCGGCCGGAATAGCCAGCACCGCCGTCCAGGACTCGGTCATTCCCATGGAGAACATCACCAGGACAAATGCTGTGGAGTAGAGGACGCCACGAAGCAAGGCCCAACCGATCTCACCGATGGCGATGTCCGAAGGCTGCATTGGCGTCGTGAGAACACCCTCGTACACCTTCTGAAACTTGAGCTTGAAGAAGATGTTGAACGTGGTCTCGATGACCGCTCCGTTCATAGCCGATGCGGCCATCATCGCTGGAGCGACGAAGGCGGCATACGGGATCTGTGTGCCGTTCGGCAGCGTCACATCGCCGACCAGTGCACCAACTCCGATGCCAACTGCGAACAGATAGAAGACCGGCTCGAAGAACCCGCTGAAGATCACTTTCCACAGACGGCGATAGGCGATGTAGTTCTTCTCCCAGATCCGCTGAGCGCGGAATGGGGTCACCTTGCCTATCGGAGTGAGCCTGGCAGGAGCCGAGACGCTCATGGTCGAATCCTCCGGTCGAGGAAGCGCACAGAAAGGTAGATGCCGATGGCCGTCATCAGCAGGAGATAGAGAAGCGAGACCCAGATCGGTACGCCGGTCACGATCGATGCGTCCGCGCCTGGAAGCGCCATCTTCCGAACCAACTCCACCCCGTGAAACAGCGGAGTGAGGTACGCCACCGGCTGGAGGAAATCGGGGAGTTGGCTGATAGGGAAGAAGGTTCCGGAGAACAAGAACAACGGCACAATCGCGAAGCGGAACAGGGTGGACAGGCTCCTCCCGTCTTCCTGAGTGAGGGTCCAGGCGGTGATGACGGTGGTAAACGCGAGACCGGTTAACACTGCGGGCGGAATCGCCGTCAGAGCCGGCCCAAGATCCATCGCGCCGAACAGGACGGCGATGATTGCAAACACGACAAGCACGAAGACGAGACGCGCCACGCCCCAGATCAGCCTGCCCAGGATGATGTCGGAGGGGCCCAACGGTGTGGTGATGGTTCCATGAAAGTTCTTCCGCCACATCACCCCGGCCATCACCGGGAAACGATCCGTCCCCGGCACCATTTTGCATCGCCGTTGCTGCCATCAAGCCCGATGCCACGAAGGCCAGGTAGGGGATGCCGAGGTCGCCGTTGCCGGCATCGACCAATGAGCCAAGGCCGGCGCCCATGGCTGCCAGGAACAGCACAGGGTTGACGAAGGAGGTAATGACTGTGCCCCGCCAGGTCCGGCGGTAGGCAATGACCTCCGACTCGGCGAATCGGAGCGAACGGGAGACGGTGGTCATCAGTCGATGAGTCTTCGGCCGGTCAGGCGGAGGAAGACATCTTCGAGTGTCGACCTCCGGGCCAACACCTGCTCGGGGCTGGATCCCACGGTCGTGAAGTGCGCGCTGGGTGTCGTCGGCGTCGTCGGTGTAGAGGAGGACGCGGTCTGCGAGGACTTCGGAGCGAGCAGCGAGGCCGTCCATCCTGATGACAGCGTCGTCCCTTTGCTCGTCATCGAATCTGAGTTCGAGGACTTCCCGCGGCGCATACTGCTCGATGAGCTCGCGGGGAGATCCTTCGGCAACGATCTTGCCCTGGTCCATCACGACGAGCCGGTCGCAGAGTTGCTCGGCCTCGTCCATGTAGTGAGTTGTGATGATCAGGGTTGCCCCATCACGCTTGAGTCGATAGAGCCTGTCCCAGAGGAGATGGCGGGCTTGGGGATCCAGCCCGGTGGTTGGCTCGTCGAGGATGATCAGGTCAGGGTCGTTGATCAGGGCACGGGCGATGGTGAGACGCCGCTTCATTCCCCCGGAAAGAGGTTCGACTTCGGAGTCCTTACGCTCGGTGAGCTGCGCAAAATCGAGGAGCTCCTCGATTCGCGGCATTATGTCGGCCTTCTTCATGTCGTGATATCGGCCGTAGATGTAGAGGTTCTCGGAGACGGTCAGCTCGAGATCGAGATTGTCCTCCTGTGGGACCACGCCGATGCGCTGACGGATTGATCGACCTTGCGTGGTCGGGTCGAGGCCGAAAACGGTCATCTTGCCCTCGGTTATCGGGCTGACGGTTGTGATCATCTTCATCGTCGAGGTCTTCCCGGCGCCGTTCGGGCCGAGGAAGCCGAATGCTTCACCCTTGCGAATGTCGAAGTCGATGGCGTCCACGGCAGTGAAGTCATCGAATCTCTTGGTGAGGCCGCGCGCCTCTACGAGGGTTTCAGTCATGAATCAATTGACAGTAGTTGGGGCTGATTCCGCCTACTAATACAGGTCCTGCTTGATCACCGACTCAGCCGATTTCCGGCCACCCATCTTGGCTGGTTTGGCGTCGGCCGTCGGATAACCGAGGGCAACCGCGTATCTGACGACGGTCCCGCTCGGTGCGCCCATGTACACGCGGGCATCACCGTCGCGGTGAAGAGTGATTGGACACGATGCGACGCCGATCGCCTTGGAGGCCAGCATCATGTTCTGGGCGGCCCTACCGATATCGAACATGTTTCCGCCCTCTTCCTGGACGAGAACTACCGTCGCCGCCGAGTCTCGGACCGGCTGGGTGAAGTCCCCGTGTTCAGCAAGACCCTCAAGACGGTTGGGATCGGTGACGGCGATGAAAGACCAGTCCTGTCGGTTCTTGGAACTGCCGGTCATCCGGCCGGCCTGAAGAATCGCCTCGAGGTCCTCAGTCGAGAGTGGATCAGGTTCGTAGTCGCGGATCACCCGCAGGTTGAGAATGAAGTCGTAGGTATCGGACATGGTTCGAGCTTAGAGCTCACGGTTCACCTGGATGATCGGATAGGTTGTGGCCGACCGAGAACCCGAGGAGCCAGTCCGTCATGCCGACCCCACACATCTCTGCCGAGAAGGGAGATTTTGCGCCCTCGATTCTGCTGCCCGGTGACCCGCTCCGCGCAAAGCACATCGCCGAGAACTTCCTCGAGGACGTCAAGCAGGTAAACGCGGTCCGCAACATGCTCGGCTACACGGGGACCTACTCGGGCATTCCGATTTCGGTGATGGGCACCGGCATGGGCATCCCCTCAGCGTCGATCTATGCCACCGAGCTCATCACCGAATACGCCGTGGAGCGATTGATCAGGGTTGGGTCTTGCGGCGGAATATTGCCTTCCATAAAGATCCGCGACGTGGTTCTCGCGATTGGGGCGTGCACCGACTCCGGGGTCAACCGGGCTCGCTACGGCGGTGATGATTTCGCTGCAACAGCCGACTTCTGGCTGCTTCAGGCTGCGGTTACCGCGGCGGCGGCCAAGGGAGTCGAGGTGAAGGTTGGAAACGTCCACTCGGCGGACCTCTTCTACAACCCCGACGGTGAGGCCTTCGATCGCATGGAGGCGATGGGTGTCCTGGCTGTGGAAATGGAGGCGGCGGGTCTCTATGGCGTTGCTGCTGAGAAAGGCGGTCGGGCGTTGACGATTGCAACAGTCTCCGATCACATCCGCACCGGCGAGGCCACCAGCGTCGAAGAGCGGCAGCAGACCTTTGACGAGATGGTGGAGATCGCCCTGGAGACGGTGAAACTCGACGTGGAGCGCTAGTCGAAAGTCAATTTCAAATTGCGATTCCCGAGTCAAAGGTCGCGCCGAACTCGTAGCGACGTTGAGTCGACCAGACGGTGTCTTACCCTATTCCGCTCATGTCACCGGATCGCTCCATAGTCAAACAGGGCATTGCCGACGCCGTGCCGCTCTTTGTGCCTGCAATCCCATTTGCCTTCGTCATTGGTGTGGTGATTGTTGACTCGGGAATCAGCCCCGTCGTCGGCTGGTCCAGTTCGTGGATCATCTTTGGCGGCGCAGCCCAATTGACACTCATCTCGTTGCTCGGCTCGGGCGCGGCCGTCGCCGCAGCGATCAGCGCCGGTCTCGTGGTCAACGCCAGGCACCTGATGTACTCGGCCGCAATGGCCCCGGTGTTCCAACACCAGCCTCGCTGGATGAGATGGATCGGTCCCTATCTTCTCATCGACCAGCAGTTCGCTCTGGCGATGCTTCGCGCCGACGACGATCCAAAGACGTTTCGGACCTACTACCTGTCTTCCGGTCTTGTCTTCTGGAGCATGTGGCAGATCACCACGGTGGTGGGCATCATGCTCGGGCCCATTGTTCCGGTGTCCTGGAGTCTCGAGTTCGCCGTTTCGATTCTGTTCCTTGGATTGATCGTCATGGGCATCGACAAGTACCCCAAGCTGATTGCCGCTCTGGTGGGAGCCGGCGTCACCTACCTGTCAGCCGGTTTGCCCAATCGTGCCGGTCTTCTGGTCGGAGCCTTTGTGGGGATCTTGGTCGGCACCATTGCTGAAAGGATCCGAGAGTGACTGACCTCCTCGCCATCATCGCGGTCGGCACCGGAACCTATCTGAGCCGGGGGGTATTCATCCTTGCCCTTGCCAACAAGAAGATTCCCGACTCTGTGCTGGTTGCGCTTCAGTTTGTGGCGCCGGCAGTGCTGAGTGCGTTGATAGTGGCGCTTCTGATCGACAGTGACGGAAACGTCGCCATCGGAGTTGCCGAGGTATCAGCTTTTGTCGTGGGCGGCGCCGTGGCATACAAGACCCGCAATCACATCCTCACTCTGATCGCAGGCATGGTGGTGTTTTGGCTGGTTCGGGCCCTGATATGAGAGAAGGGGCCCGAAGGCCCCTGACTCTGTCGGTTCTTTGGATCTCAGCCGAATAGGTCTGCGATGAATCCGGTCTGGTTGGCGATGATCAACACCGTGAGAATCCACATCATCACGTGGATCTCCTTGAACTTTCCACTTACCGCGTAAAGGAATGTGTGGGCAACAATCGCCAGGCTGATGCCAAACGTGATCGAGAAGGTGAAGGGCATTCCAACAATCGCCAAGAATGCCGGTATCGACTTTCGATAATCCGTCCAGTCGACCTTGGTGGCACCGGTCATCATCATTGCTCCGATGATGATCAGAGCCGCCGAGGTCGCGAGAGGCGGTATGGCCTGTGCTAGTGGGGAGAGGAACATCGCAGCGAAGAACAGGAGGGAGACGGTGAGAGCAGTGAGTCCGGTCTTTCCGCCCTCCTCCACGCCGGCAGCCGATTCGATGTAGGTGGTGGTGCTCGACGTTCCGAGCGCCGCACCTATCGAAGTGGCCGCTCCGTCGGCGGCGAACGCCGCACGGGGTGCCTGGATGTGTCCTTCCTCATCCAGCATTCCTGCTTTCTCGGTCAGCCCGATGAGGGTGCCCGCCGTGTCGAAGAAATCGACAAAGAGGAATGTGAACACCACGCTCACCACTCCGAGGGCAAAGGCCGCACCGAGATCCATTGCCAGGAACAGGTCGGTAGGCGCGGTGAACCCGACTATCGAGCCCCCTAAGCCGCTGAAGGCCTCCAGCCCATCGCCGCCATAGTTGTAGGCGTTGAGGTCGAAGATGATCACAACCGCGGTCACCGCCACGATCCCGATCATTATCGCGCCTTTGATCTTGTTTGCCAGAAGTGCGCCTGTGATCACGATGCCACCCAATGCGACCCAGGGAAGCCAGGAGCTGAAGTCACCGACTTGGACGAAGGTGGCCGGAGAGTCCTGTAAGAAGCCGGCGCCAATGAACCCAATGATCGCCAGGAACGCTCCGATACCGGCCGTGATGGCGTGCTTCAGATGCAGCGGAATGGCATTCAGGATCCACTCACGCATGCCGGTGAGGGCGATGACCATGAAGAGGATTCCTGAGATGAAGACCGCGCCCAGGGCCGTCTGCCAGGGAATGCCCAGAGTGAGCACAACCGTGAACGTGAAGTACGCGTTCAGACCCATTCCCGGGGCCATCGCGAACGGGAGCTTGGCCCAAAGGGCCATGATCAGCGTCCCGATACCAGCCGCGAGCGCCGTGACCGTCAGGAGTTGGGGAAAGGCTCCTTCGAAGTCGATCGCGTTGGAGAGAATCGCCGGGTTCACAAAGATGATGTAGGCCATCGCCAGGAATGTGGTGATGCCCGCCCTCACCTCCTGTGAAGTCGTCGATCCCCTCTCGCTTATTTGGAAATAGCGATCGAGCCCGCTGGTGGCGCCTGTTTCCGGCGGCGTTTCCGTTATCGCCATTCGAGGTCTCCTCCCTGTGGATGGCGACACAAAGGTATCTAACGGAACATGCTCGATGTCGTGCGGAGTCTCAGATGATTTTCGCGAACTGACACAATGGGTTCCCTGTTGAGCCTGGAGCCCTATGCGTCGGCGAGTGTTGTCGCCTGGACGAATCTCAGTTTCCAGGAGCTGTCAGCGTTGACCCATATCGATGATCGCCGCGCCCGCTGAGCCGAGCCATTGTTGATGACGGTGTTCTCGTATGTCACCAGGGCGACGGTCGGAGCGAGAAGCTCGACCTCGAAGTTGTCGAACGGAAACTCGACTTTGACGTCGCTCGCCCCTGACGCGATGAGATCGTCGCGGTCGTAAACGTGGCCGAACCGGCAGAAGTCGGTGAAGTCCTGAGCGAGGATCCCATCGAGGAAGCCACTGTCCGACCGGTTCTCCTCCCGCCAGAGACCCTCTTCGAGGGCCCTGAAGAACTCAACGTCAGTCGTTGTGACTTCCATTTCGGTTCCAAGCTTAGAGTGCCCTCATCCGGTTGCCCCGAGCGTTGTGCTCCAATTCGGTGAGTCCCATAGCCTCAAGCACAGGAGAAACGTAGTTCCCCACTCTTCCGCGGAGACCCTTCTTCAGGCCGTACCAGCCACCGAAGGGGTTGTCGTCCGAGCGAGCCCAGGCTTCGACCGATCCTTCCTTCGCAGGCTTTTGCTCATCTGCATTGCCCAACTCCATCCAATCGCCGTGCTCGGCCAGCATGTAGTGCATGTCGGCAACGATGCGGAGGTCATAGTGGAGGACGGTTTTGCCAACTGTGCACACCAGGATCGGTGGCTCGTGTTCCCCGTCACGATGCATCTGGAACTGTGATCGCAGACTTGGGGTCCAGAGAAGCCATGGATCGTTGGCGGCGCCTGTCCCCGTGAATTCAGCTGGACTCATGGTTCGCCTCGTTGTTGGAGGCCGTGGGCCAACTGGCGTTCGTACTCGTCGACGTCGAAGGTGCCAATCGACTCCTGGACGAGCCCTTCGGCACTAAACGTCCACGCTTCCCATCCGCTGAATCGAACGGCGTTGCCGGTTCCACCAGGCGCGGTGTTGGTCCCTTCGTATCCACGAGTAGATCGCTCTGCGACCGGCTCCTCGAACGTGATCCATCAGGACAACGGTGTCGGGGAAAGCATCGAAAAAGCCCTGGAAGACCTTGGCAAGGGCAACCCGCCCAACAGCCCGATCACCATCGTTGACGGTGATCGAACCATCCTCCGCGAAGAACGAGGCGACCGCGTCGGCGTCGTGGGAACACCATGCGGCCGTGTATCGGGTGGCGAATTCTCCAAGCTCTTTGGGACTCATCTTGTCGAGGTTACGCGCTCAGCTACAGCCGGTGGTGTCCCCACAGGTCAGACAGACGTAGCAGCTCCCGTTGCGGATGGTCATGTGACCGCAGTTGGAGCACACCGGGGCATCACCCATGTTTCCCGAAAGCACCATGTCGGATGTCGCAGCGTCGTCGCCAGCGGCCAGCGCGGCGGCCACCGCGGTGACAACCTTCTCCACCATCGGCTCGGGCACCGCTCCGTTGGGTGAGTCGACAAACTCGGCTGCCCGTCGCAGCACATCGACATCACCTTCGGCCACTGCGTCGCTCAGATCGAGCTGAAGGCCCGCTTCGACCGCCAGACCCTTCGGCGGTGCGGCCAGGCCACCTTCACGATCCGGTGGCACCTGGGCAAGTTCATCTCGCTGCAAGTATTCGACACCAAGCGCCCGAAACACATAGTCGATGATCGAGTTGGCCATCTTGATGTTCTCATGACCCTCGACCATTCCTCGGGGCTCGAATGTCTGGAACGTGAACGAGTCGACGAACTCCTCCAACGGAACTCCGTACTGGAGACCCTTGGACACGGCAATGGCAAAACAGCTGAGAATGCCTTTGAGAGTCGCTCCTTCCTTGGCCAGGTCGATGAAGATCTCACCGAGGGTTCCGTCGTCGTACTCACCGGTGCGCAGATAGACCTTGTGGCCGCCAACGCGGGCCTCCTGGAGATACCCGGCGCGTCGGGCGGGAAGCAGAAACCGGGTGGCTGCATTCCCTGGGCGTATGCCTGGCTTGGCGAAGTCCCAGCAGGGAGGTTGCCCCAGTGGATGGCCTTCTCCTGTTCGACGGCAGCGGTGATTGCGGCGGCCTCTTCTTCGCTCTCCTCACCTTCGTCGGCTGTGGAGTTGAGGGGCTGTACCGCCTTCGACCCATCGCGGTAGAGAGCCATTGCCTTGAGACCCCACTCCCACGAGAGGTGGTATGCCTCCTCGATGGTCTCAGTGTCAACCTCGTTGGGCATATTTATCGTCTTCGAGATTGCTCCCGAAATGAAAGGCTGAGCCGCCGCCATCATCTTGATATGACCGTTGTGGTGAATGAACCGTCTGCCGTACTTCCCGTTCTTGTTGGCAGTGTCGAAGACACGGAGGTGCTCGTCTTTGATATGAGGAGCGTTTTCGATGGTCTGCCGACCACAGATGTGGTCGTTGGCCTTTGTGATCTGCTCTTTGGTGAACCCGAGTGCCTTGAGCAGATCGAAGTTCCACGATGTGTACTCGTCCACACCGAAGCCGAGTCGCTGCAACGTTGCCTCGCCAAACGTGAAGACGTTGAACGCGTGCTTCAGGTCGAAAACCCCGGGGAGGGTTGCCTCGAGCTTTGCCAGGTCGTCGCTGTCGAAGCCTTTCTCGGCCAAGGCCAGGTCGTTGATGTGCGGAGCGCCCTCGATCGAACTGGTCCCGACGATGTACTGCACCACGTCATTGATCTCGTTGAGGCTGTAGCCGAGGCTGGTCAGAGCCGGTGCTACCGATTGGTTGACGATCTTGAAGTAACCGCCACCTGCCAGCTTCTTGAACTTGACCAGAGCGAAGTCCGGCTCGACACCGGTGGTATCACAATCCATTAGAAGCCCGATTGTGTTGTGGGAGATAAAACCATTGGCGACATATGTGACATCGTCCGGGACCGACAGGTCGTAGGTCAGTTGCTCCTCACCTAACTCGGCCAATGTGACACGGTCATAGAAGAAGCCGAGGAGGTGGCCCAGTTCTGGGTCACCGGTCCGCTTGTAGAGCTTCTGTGCCGAGCGTCGTGACACGAGACCATTCCGGCTGAGGGCCAACAGCAATGTCTTGCGCAAATTGTCGTTTTCCGGCGCAAGTCTGTCGACCATTTCTCTATCGACCGGGACGTAATCGCCGCGGGATCCCCGCTGAGCTTTGGTCAACCTCACAGATGCCTGTTTCCGTCCACTCATGAACCCAATCTTGTCTGCCCATGCCTTGCCGTAGGAGAGGTTGAGCACGCGGAGAACGGCGAGTCGGGACCGACCCCAACCGGTCGTGTCGAACTTACGGGTTGTGGGGATCCCGATGGCCAGCATCAGCGATTGCACGTCGTGGGAGAAGTCGGTGTTGGTTGTCGACCATGACGGGTAGCCGGCGGGGTGGACTGTTCCATCTGCCTCGAATAGCCCTCTCAAGAAACGCGAATAAACCGACAGGTTGTTCGTGTGCAGGATTGTGTCGGGGATGTGTGGATGCCAGCCTTTCCCGGTGTGACCTTCCACGGGAGCGTGTTTGGCGAACTCTGCTGCTTTCCACCACAGAGCGAGTGCCACCGAGTGGAAGGCGATCTCGGTGTAGCCCTTCTGCTCGGTCTTGTGAGCTTGCAGGCCGAATAGGTCCTTTCCAAGCGCGGAGAGCCTCTCCACGACATCGAAGTCTTCGGCAGCCACTGCGAGACGGATTCCCTTGGCGTGCAGTGAGCCGTCACCCATGAAGTAACCGACGAACTCGGCTAACTCAGGCGTGACAGTCTCCGGCACCCTTGTGGTGAAGTCACTATTCCAATGCATCTCGCCAAGCAGCGGAAGCCGAACCTCCTGCGGCTCACCGACGAGTTGGTCGAATTGAAGAGGGACGAGGTCCTCGGCTTTGATCTCGCTGAATCGTTTCCAGACCCACTCGCCGTCCTCTTTGACGACCTTGATCCGGTGGGTCGGGGTTCCCTGTATGCGGAAGCCACGGTGCGTGTCCACTGTGACCACAGGTTCAACCCCGTTCAAATAGAACTGGCTTGCTGTTCTGGGTCCTTCGTCGGTCGAGACTCGAACTCCGAGATCCTGCCACTGCGCACCATCCGGGTCCCCAAGTGACTTGAGTCGCACCAGTCCTCTCTCAGTCGGAATGAGTGATCCCCCGACGAGACATCCCGTTGGCGCTAGGACACTTGATTGAGCGTTTCGGTAGCCGTGCTCCTCGCCACGTTGCAACGCAAGGTCCCACGATTCGCGAGCCGCGGTAAGTAGATCGGCGGGACAGACGTCTGGATCGATGCCCATCACCTTGGTGGTGATGGCGTCGAAGTCGTCGCCGTCATAAGCAGCCACCCGATGGTTGCGGATCACCCGGAGCATTGAGTCCCGGTTCTCCTCGAACTTGGGGAACGGTCCGACCACTCCAGCAATCTCGGCAGAGGTGGCGTAGGAGAACCCGGTGAGGATGGAGGTCATCGCACCGGCGATGGCACGACCCTCATCGGAGTCGTATGCGATGCCCTGACGCATCAGCAACGAGCCAAGGTTGGCGTAACCGAGACCGAGCGTCCGATAGTCGTATGAGCCCCGGGCGATCTCCTTCGAGGGGAAGTGGGCCATCGCCACCGAGATCTCCAGCACGATGGTCCAGATGCGGATGGCGTGCTTGTAGGAGTCGATGTCGAAGATACCGGTCTCGTCGTCATAGAACCTGACCAGATTGACCGACGCCAGGTTGCAGGCCGTGTCGTCTAGAAAGACGTACTCGGAACAGGGGTTAGATGCCCGAATTCGACCACCGGCCGGACTCGTGTGCCACTCGTTGATTGTGGTGTCGAACTGGAGACCGGGGTCGGCACATGCCCACGCAGCCTCGGCGATCCGTGACCACAAGTCGCGCGCTTTGATTGTCTTTCGGATCGACCCGTCGGTGCGGTTGATCAGATCCCAGTCATCATCACGCTCGACTGCTTTGACGAAGTCGTTGGTAATGCGGACCGAGTTGTTTGAGTTCTGACCGGAGACGGTGGCATATGCCTCTCCGTTGAAGTCTGCCGGGAAGCCACCATGGTTGATGAGGAGCTTGGCCTTCTCCTCCTCGATCTTCTTCCAATCGATGAACATCTCGATGTCGGGATGGTCGCCATCGAGGATGACCATTTTGGCGGCGCGACGAGTTGTTCCGCCACTTTTGATCGCGCCTGCCGCCCGATCTCCGATCTTGAGGAAAGACATCACACCGGACGACTTGCCTCCACCGGAGAGCTGCTCGTTCTCCCCACGGATCTCCGAGAAATTGGATCCAGCGCCGGAGCCGAACTTGAAGATTCGAGCCTCGCGCACCCACAGATCCATGATTCCGCCCGGGTTGACCAGGTCGTCGCTGACGCCGAGTATGTAGCAGGCTTGAGGTGTGGGCCTGCTGTACGAGTCAGGGGAGGATGTGAGTTTCTCGGTCTCTCCGTCGACGTACCAGAGTCCTTGGGGCGGACCGGTCAGCCCATAGGCCCAGTTGAGTCCGGTGTTGAACCATTGTGGTGAGTTGGGAGCGGCCATCTGGGTGGCGAGCATGTAGCGAAGCTCGTCCTCAAAGGCTTCGGTGTCATCGGTCGACGCGAAGTAGCCCTCTTTCTCACCCCAGTGCTTCCAGGTGCCGGCCAGCCGATCGAAGACCTGCCTGGCGGAACGCTCGGGACCGGTGACGGGATCGCCGTTTTCGTCGACGAGGGCCTTGCCTTCATCGTCGTATTGGGGGATTCCGGCCTTGCGGAAGTACTTGGACACCATGATGTCCGAGGCGACCTGGCTCCAGTGGGCGGGGATCTCGGCGTCGGTCATCTCAAAGACGACGGAGCCGTCGGGATTGGCGATTCTGGAGTCACGAGTCGACCACTCCAGTTGGTCGTATGGGTCCTTACCAGCCTCGGTGAAGCGACGGGTTATCCGTAGGCCTTCGCTCATTGATTGTGCCTCCTCCGCACTTCTCTCGTTCCGGTCGCAGAGACCGAAAACGTGTCCATTCATAGCTCCCACCACTAGATGTTGTGGTGTGCGGGGAAGCGTCCACTACATCTGGTATGGACTCCAACACTGTAATTACACGCGTGCAACTCGTCAAGAACCAAGTTATCGACAGCTCGCGCAGCGTGCTCAGAGGACCAAAACGGCCATCCAGGCGGGGAAGTGAACGCCGAAACGGACGCTCTGGGGAAGTGAACGGCACCCTATATTGGGTGTCACCGACTCAGCTAGTCCTGTGCCTGATCACTTTTCGCGGGCTCCGCACACACTTCTGACCCTCAGCGTGCCGGGTGATCCCAGGAGTCCTCCGGGCGACCGGTGTCGATCGTCCAGCGAGGCAGAAAGATCTGGACGAGTGGCCCCATCAGCAGCGCGTAGAGAATGGTTCCGATCCCGAAGGTACCTCCCAACAACACCCCGATGACGAGAACCGTCACCTCCATGATCACTCTGGTCAGACGGATTGACGGTCCTCGGCGAACGATTGCGGTCATCAGTCCGTCACGAGGGCCTGGCCCGAGGTTGGCGCCGATGTACATCCCTGAGGTCACGGCGATGAGGAGGATCCCGACGAGCATCATCCCCGCGGCCCACCAGGTGTTCGGCGCTTCCGGGACCACAGCGGTCGTCACGTCGATCATCACGCCAACGACGATTGCATTGAGAAGCGTGCCGATCCCATAACGCTCACGAAGAGGGATCCAGAAGGCCAGGACGACAAAGGACACGAGGATCGACCAAATGCCCACAGTCAGTCCTATCTGAGCCGCCAGACCCTGGTGAAGGACATCCCATGGGGGAAGCCCCAAACCCGACCGAAGCATCAATCCGATCCCGATTCCGAAGAAGGTCAGCCCGATGATCAGCTGAACAAGACGTCTACTCAAGCGAAGTCCGGTGACCGGGATGAACCAGCGGGAGGTATTCAAGACAGCACGTCAACTCGGGTTGCGGGTCTCTCCCTTTGGGTCACCACGTGCGAATCAGGAGTTCGGTCATCACGATCCTTGGACAATGGGAATGAACATGGGTTCGAGCACGCTAACAATGGGGACTCATACCCGAGAAAGGAATCAAGTTGGCCATCGACTTCACAGTTTTGGACGCCACCGGTAATCCATGGACGCTGTCCGATCATCTCGACGCGGCGGCTGTGATCACATTTCACCGGGGTGACTTCTGAACGTACTGCCACGGCCAGTTGGCCGTCATGGCTCAGCGACAGGGTGAGTTCCTGGAGAGGGGCGCCAGGGTGTTTGGGCTCAGCGCCGATTCTCCCGGTCAGAACTCGGCCGTGATGGAGAAGCTTGCTCTCCCGTTCCCGATCCTCGCCGACGGCGAAAGGGATCAGGCGGTGACTCCGCTCGGGTTTGCCGATGAGAAAGATCCGAGACAGATATCGCGCCCCGGTGTCGTGATCATCTCCCCTGACGGAGAGATCGTGTCCCGGTTCGTGGGCAAGGACTACGCCGACCGACCCGATGAAGATCTGATACTCGAGGAGCTTGGCTCTTTGAGTCTCGATCCGGCAACGCAGGAAGCAGCCGAACATGGTGCGGTCGAGCCCGGGAAGATGGCGATTCCTGGTGAGGGCCTCAGGTACTACTTCAACGGAGCCAAGTTCGCCACCCTCGCGTTGCGGGGCCGATATCGGCACATCAGCGACGACTTCAAGGATGGCACCAAGGCTTATGTGGCGATGGTGGAGCGGTACTTGGAGGCATTGGCGGCCGTGGGCGAGCGCAAGGCGTAACGTGGCTGCCCTATGGAGGGGCAGCGAGTCCAGCTTCTAGTCACCTGCCTGGTTGATGCGTTAGCTCCCCAGGTGGGTCGAGCCACCCTGGCCGTTCTCGAGAGTTCGGGCTGCCAGGTGGACTTTCCCGAGGGTCAAACCTGCTGCGGACAGCCGGCGTTCAATGTCGGTCTCACCGATCAGGCGCGTGAGATGGCTGCTCACACTCTTGATGTTCTCGATGAGACCGAAGGTCCGATCGTGATCCCATCCGGATCGTGCTCCCAGATGATCGTCCACCACTACTTGGAGCTTTTCGAAGGCACCGATCGAGCCGATCAGGCGGAGCGGGTGGCCGCTCGGACCCGCGAGCTCACCCAGTTCCTCGTTGATGATATCGGTGCGGACCCATCCGCCTCGTGTGACGGATGTTCGGTCGCCTACCACTACTCGTGTCATGGTCTGCGTGGTCTCGGATTGCAAGCACAAGCTGATCGGCTGTTGGAGGACATCGAGCGGGTGGAACTCGAGGGTGACAAGGAGTGCTGCGGTTTTGGGGGCCTCTTCTCGGTCGAGATGCCGGCCATCTCCGCGGCGATCATGGATGAGAAACTCAACCGGGTTGAGGCGTCCGGCGCGGACATTCTCGTGGGGGGTGACGTGTCGTGTCTCATGCACCTGGAGGGCGGTCTTCGACGCAGAGGATCGAAAGTGGTGGTCCGCCACATTGCGGAGTTATTGGCAGGAGGCGACAAGTGAGTCAGCCGGTTAGCTTCGTAACTCGCGCCGACGCTCTCCTCGGTAGCAAAGAAGCGGCTGCTGTCGTCAAAGGGATACGACACTTCACCGAGGCGAGAGACCGTGTAGCCGAAGAGTTTCCCATCATGGAGGAGTTGCGTGACAGGGCGCGGACGATCCGTCTTCACTCCCTGCGCCATCTCGACCGGCTTCTGGGTCACTTCGCGGATCAGGTGACTGACCTGGGCGGCGTAGTGCACTTCGCGGCCGATGCCGACGAGGCAAACCGGATCGTGGCCGAAATCCTCCAGCGGTCGGGCTCCCATCTCGTAGTGAAGTCCAAGTCGATGGTCTCTGAGGAGATCGAGCTCAACAGCCACCTCGAAGGACTCGGTATGGAGGTGGTGGAGACCGATCTCGGGGAGTTCATCGTCCAACTTGCCGGCGACACACCCAGCCACATCATCGCTCCCGTGCTCCACCTGACACGCCAGGACGTCGCTGCACTGTTCTCCGAGAAGCTGGGCGTGGAGTACACCGACGACCCGACAGAACTCAACGAGATAGCCCGTGCCCATCTTCGAGAGATCTTTCTCAGGGCAGACGCGGGCATCTCCGGTGTGAACATGGCGATCGCGGAGACAGGGTCGGTTGTTCTGGTCACCAACGAGGGGAACGGGCGGCTGACGACGACAGCTCCAAGAGTTCACATAGCCCTGATGGGCATGGAGAGGATCGTCTCACGCTGGCAGGACGCCGCTGTTGTTCTCGAGGTTCTGGCTCGCTCCGCCACCGGGCAGCGACTTTCCGTCTACACCAACGTCATCACCGGTCCGAGGAGAGACGGTGACCCTGACGGTCCGGAAGAGACACACGTCGTCGTTATTGACAATGGCCGCTCGGAGATCCTCAGTGGCCCCACCGCGGAGATCCTCGCCTGCATTAGATGTGGTGCCTGCCTCAATGTGTGCCCCATCTTTCGGACGGTTGGAGGTCACGCCTATGGCACCGTGTATTCGGGGCCGATCGGTTCGATTGTCACTCCTGGCTTGCACGGGATGGAGCCCTGGTGGGAGCTGCCTTACGCATCGACGATGTGTGGAGCGTGCGAGGAAGTGTGCCCCATACGGATCCAGATCCCGTCGATGCTTCTCCATCTGAGGGAGCGGGCCGCGTCCGAGGGCAGACTCCCTGGCTGGCTCAACCGGGGCATGGTCCGGTATGCCCGAACAACGACCGATCCTCAGAAGTGGCGGAGGGCCAAGAAGTGGGCGTCTCGTCTGAGCGCACCGCTGGCGTCACGCGGCTGGCTGCGACGGATCCCAGGTCCGGGCAGAGGCTGGACTCAATATCGTGACCTGCCACGACCCGCTTCGGAGTCGTTCAATGAATGGTGGAGGACCAACCGTGGATCGTGATGCCTTTCTCGCCAGAGTCGGTCAGTCAGCCATGACTGCGCATCTACCGGAGGCGTTGGCCGTTCCCGACCGTTTGCCCGATTTGGATTTCGAGAACCTCCAGGCGCTTTTTCGGGAAAGGGCCCAGGACGTGGATGCTGTGGTTCATGGGGCGGTGGGACGACACGGAGTTCCGCGGGCTGTCGCCGGAATCGCCGCCGGACATCACTGCCGGTCGTTCATGGCATGGGAGGATCTGCCTGCTTCGGGGGTGGCTTCGGCTCTCACCGCGATGGGTCTCGAAAGGGTGAACGGTGAGGTGCCGATCGATGCCAGGATCGAGCATCAGATGGAGTATCGCGACCTGGACCTGGGCATCACCGGGGCCACCGCTGGTCTTGCCGAGAGTGGCAGTGTGGTGCTCGATCATGGACCGGGCAGACCCAGAATGGCCAGCCTCGTGCCCGAGGTCCATGTGGCCCTTCTCGATCTGACACTGGTCGAGCGAACCCTGGCCCATTGGGCCCACAAACGCCCGGAAGCAGTCACAGACACCGCAAATCTGGTGATTGTCACAGGCCCAAGTCGAACAGGCGACATAGAGCAGCAGCTAACTCTTGGGGTTCACGGGCCAAAACATGTTCACATCGTGTTGATCAAATGAGCGGTCTCCAAGAACCCCCGACTCGAGATCGCCCATCACGTGTTCTGGTCCGGATTCTGATGTTGGCACTGCTGGTGCTCGCGGTCGGCATCGTCGTCTGGACGTCGGTGACCAACCAACGGATCAACCTCATCGAGGATGTGCCCGCAGGAGAGATCGAGCTGGTCGACTTCACAATGGTCGGAAGCCTCCGCATCAACGTCGTCACGGAGCCTGGCGGTGTTGTTCCGGTGATCCTGCTTCATGAAAGGGATGTCGCCGGTGGGGTGACGCTCGAGGATGTAGCTGAAGGGTTAGGGGGTCGATTCCAAGCGGTCCGGCTCGATCTCCCTGGATATGGGCTGAGCGATCGTCTGCCGAGCGAGGGTCCCGGTCACACCGTGGCATTCATGGCTCAGGTCGTGAGCGCCGTCATCGAGGAACGATTCGCCATACCAGTCGTCGTAGCCGGCGTAGGTCTCGGGGGGCGGGTTGCTGCCGAGGTGGCTGTCAGCAGTCCGGATCTCGTCCGCGGTGTTGTGCTCATCGATGTCGATTTCTGGGAGGAAGATGGGTGGATCGAGTTCGTCGAACGTCTGCCGTGGGTAGGTCGGGCGGCCACCTTCAGTTTCGAGACCGGGGGCAGATTCGCAATGGACATCTGGGCGCCGAACTGCGCCGAAGGTGGATGGTGCCCCGGTCAGGATCAGATCGCTGCGCGCGATATCACTACGACCATAAGCGGATCGACCGACTCGATTAGATCCTTCCTACGAACCCAGCCGTCCTCTCTGGTTCCGTCAGATCTGGCCGAGATCGTCGCGCCCGTGACCTATGTGTGGAGTCGAGATGGCGATGTGCCTTTTGACTCGGTGGAGAGGGTGAGACAAGAGCTGCCCGACATGACGGTTTCGGAAGTCGATGCCTGGCAGGCCCATCTCGAGTCACCGGGAGTGGTGGTCGACGCCGTAGACATGGTGGGTCGCTGAGAATCTGGTGGCGAGAGGGTGTCGGTCAGTCCTGTACGCCATTGTCGTTTGCGAACCGGAATCCCACTTCTGCACGCAAACGACAACGTAAACCCAAAGACCATTCTCCGGGTCGGCAGCATGTACGACGCATCAACCGTCAGTCCGGTCACATCCTTTTTCTGAGCGGCGAGGCCTTCAAGGGCGCTCGATCTGGTTAGCAACTTTGTTGCAGGTAGGTGGGCGGTTTGAGAGCTCCTGGCGCGGAGACGCCCGTTTCACCTATGCCGGGTCGAGCCGCAGATATGCCTGGCCGTCCTCGATGATCACTGGAAAGGTCCTCAGTCCGAGGTCGGCCGGACCCCGAAGTCGTTCCCCGGTTCGTGTGTCGAACCTGCTCCCATGCTCGGGACAGGTGACGACACCATCGTCCACACCCACCTCACCGTTGGAGAGCATGGCCCCAGCATGAGGACAAAGATCCTGGACCGCAACAACATCGCTTCCGATGTGGTAGACCGCGACTGGACCGGTTGCCTCCTCGTCGAGTCTCATAACAAGACCCAACCTGCCGGCGATGTCAGCCATGGCGAACAGTCTCAGCTTCTTGCCACCGGGTGACTTGGCCCAAGCAGCCAGGCGGGCGGGAAGCACTTTTCGGAGGGCCCCCCTGGTAGTCACCAGGTCGCAGCCGGCGTCTTCAGCGTCCGCCCACGCCTGGGGGTCCGGCACGGTGAGGACCCCAACGATCATGGTGAGAGGCCATCGCGACTTGCAGCCGCGAACGAGGTCGAGCCATCCGGGTGTGCCCAGTCCCACCACCACGACGGCGGGATCCTCGTCAACGTCGTCCCATGGAGTCGACGAATCGGAAAGCACGAGATCGGTCCCGGTCTCGACGACCACGGCGTTCAGCTTGCGCAGGGCAAGCGGATCGGAGATGTGGGCCAGGATAAACGAGACAGCGTTACCGACTGGCTGCCTGACCGCTAGCGGAAGGGCTGAACTGCTCCGCCATCACCTCTCTGAGCAGGTCCATGGCCTCGACGATCTTTTGCGATGAAAGCGAGTAATACACGAATTGGGCGTCGCGCCTGCTCACGACCAGCCCCTTGTCCCGGAGAATGGCGAGGTGTTGGGACACATTCGATTGGGGAAGCCCGAGATCCTTGCAGATCTCCGAGACCGACATCGGGCCTTCGCGCAGTGTGTTGATTATCAGCAACCGCTTGGGGTCTGCCAGGCCCTTGCAGATACTGGCATGAAGACGGTCGAGTTCCTGACTTACCGAGATCACATCACCAATATGCCAGAAAACGCCTCAATCTGAAAGCCAGTCGGCCGATTTGGGACAATCGGCATCTCGGAATTCTGAGTTGATGGTTGAGGCCTGGCACCAATCGGCGCATACTCGCAGAAGCGATATGCGCATATCTGCGCATATGAATATGTACCCCGATTTGAGGGTCGCGAAGCGACGCAGTCATGTACGCTGAAAGCGCCCAGGGAAAAGGAGTGGCGAATGACTGTCCAAATCGAAGCGAACAAGGTGCTCGACTGCACAGATCTCCTCTGTCCCATTCCCGTCATCAAGACCTCACAGGCGATCAAGGAGATCGAAGTCGGCGAGATCCTCCACATGATCGCCACCGATCCCGGTGCACCACCGGACATGGAGGCATGGTCCCGTCAGACGGGTCACGAATTGGTCGACAATACCGAGGAGGACGGCAAGTACCTCTTTTGGTTCAAGAGAACCCGATAGGAGGCTGAAATGACTTCAGCAGCACAAGAAGCGGGCACCAATGTCTCGACACTCGAGTCACCCGGTGCCGAAGCAATCCCCGAGCCCAAGAAGTTTGCCATGGTGGCATCGAAGGGTGGTCTCGATGAGGTCTACCCGATTCTGATCATGGGATCGACGGCAGCCGCCCTCGGCTGGGATGTCCGTGTGTTCTGCACGTTCTACGGCCTCGATCTGGTCAACAAGAAGCGGCAGAAGAAGCTCAAGGTGTCAGCGGTCGGCAACGCGGCATCGCCACCACCCATCAACGGCCTCGAATTCAAAGTGCCGACCATCATCGGGATGTTGCCCGGGATGAACTGGGTGGCCACCTGGATGCTGAAGAATTGGATGAAGTCGTCGAACATTCCGAGTTTCGAAGAGCTCTACGACACCTGTGTTGAGTCCGGTGTCAAGTTCTATGCCTGCGCCACCACGCTGGGTGTGATGAACGTCGAGATGGATGACATCGTCGAAGGCGCCTCGTGTCTCGGCGCCACCGCGTTTCTGGACTTTGCATCGGAGGCCGACGTAGCCCTGTTCGTCTGAGAGTGGCGGAACGCAACTAGGACCCGGGAGGTGGCCTTGGACGACGAGGCACGGATTGTCTACGTACAGACTCATGGCACCGACGAGATATCCAAGGCTGCTACGCCCTTCTATCTAGCCACCGCAGCGGCCGCCATGGACATGGAAGTAAGCATTTACTTCACGATGCATGGTCCAACGCTTCTCACCAACGACGCCGGCGACCTGACCGTCAAGGACGGGGGTGCCCCCCTCCACACGTTCATCAGCCAGGCACAGGACATCGGTGTCCGCTTGATGGTGTGTCAGCCCTCACTCAATCTGGTCGATCTCGAAATGGAGGATCTCATCGACGGGGTTGAAATGATCGGCGGCGCCGCTTTCAACGACATGGCTGCCGAAGCAGACGCGGTTATCAGCTTCTGATGGCTACTGCGACCGCCCCCATAACGTTCAGCAAGAAACCGGGAGCCACACTTGCGCCGAACAGTTACGCCGATGTCGACTATTCGGAGAAACTCCGGCTCTGGGAGGAAGTGAAGGCCGACATCCGGTTCCCGGATTACATGCGTGGCTGTTACGAATGTGGCATCTGTGTTGCCGCTTGTCCGTCGGCCCGGTTCTACGACTTCTCTCCTCGCAAGATCGCCCAAGCTGCTGGAAGGGAAGACGTAGAGCTCATATATGAGCAGATGAACGATGACGTCTGGCAGTGCTCCCAATGTTTCTCATGTGATCGATGCCCCCGGCAGAACTCGCCCGGGGGTCTGATCACGATTCTGCGCGAGGTCGCCGTGAAAAACGGTCTCGCATCATCCCGTGAGGCCCTGGAAGGTTATGGCCGGGTGGTCTACAAGATCATGACCACCGGCACCCAGGTATCACCGGACATGCTCCAGCCCGACGCCTTCCCCGACTGGGGCCCCGACGTGCGCGACGTGTCCGAGAATCTTGATCTCTGGAGAAGGGCTGTCCCTCCCGAGACCATGCACACGACATCGACAAGCTGGGAAGTCTCACAGGAAACCCTCATCGAGCTGTACCTCATTTGGTACTACAGCGACGTGATGGACATGATCGAAGAAGTAGACGAAGGCCTCCACATGATCATCCTCGATGTGATGGAAGAGGCCCTGGAAGATGCGGGGTACGAGATATGACAACGAGAAGACCAGAGGGAACGGGAACGATCATCCCGTTGGGATCGATCAAACGAGCCCCCTTCAAGCTCGATGGTGAGCCACCACCGACAACAGACATTCGGGAGACTCTCTTTGAGCTCGAAGATGCCGGGGAGTTGATAATCCAGAGGGTGCCCGAGCCCTACGTCGAGGTGACCACCAAGTACGGGCGCACCAAGAAAATTCCCGAAGCGACGACCTGGCATCACAAGTCTTGTGGCCAGTGCGGTCACATCCCGGGCTATTCGACAGCCATCTTCTGGCTCAATCGCAAACTGGGCATGGACTACCTCGACCCCACAGACCAGACATCGTGCACTGCGTGGAACTACTACGCATCGGCGACTTCGAACCCGGTGGCGCAAGGCGGGGTGGCGATGCGCAATTTCGCCGCTGCATACGAGACGGGCTATTTCCCGATCATCCACTGCGGCACCTCCTATGGCCACTACAAGGAGGTTCGCGAGGAGATCGTTCATCACGCCGACTTGAGAGACCAGGTCCGCCAGATAATGGACAAACTGGGCAAGCCCCTGGTGATGCCCGAGGAGATCGTCCACTATTCGGAGTGGGTGCACGCGATGAAGGAGCGAATCGCTGCGCTCCAGGTGTATGACTTCTCCAACATCACGGCTTCGGTTCACCCGGCATGTCACTACTACAAGCTGGTGAAAGAAGATGCCATCTATGACCCCGACATCTATGGGGGTCAGCGAACTGCGACTGTCACCGGTCTGATCATGGCGCTTGGAGCCGAAGTGGGTGACTACTCGACGTTCTTCGACTGTTGCGGGTTTGGATTCCGGCACATCCTGGTGCAAAGGGATTTCTCTCGCTCTTTCGCAACCATGCGCAAGATCGAGGTGATGAAGGAAGAGGCCAACCCCGACGTCACCGTCACCCATGACACCGGTTGTGTCACCACGCTCGACAAGAGCCAGTTCGCCGCCCAGGCGCACAACAGGAATGTGGGCATCCCGGTGATGTCGGATGCCCAGTTCGCAGCCCTCGCCATGGGTGCGCACCCATATCGCGTGTGTCAGCTTCACTGGCATTCCACCGACTACAAACCGCTGCTCGAGAAGATGGGCATCGACTGGGAGACCGCCTGGATCGAGTTCGAGAAGGACTTGAAGCAGCTCGAAGCCAACGAGATCGAATACCTGACCTGGGAGCACGTCGATGCCTGACGCTTCGCCTAACGGTTCGGCTGATGGCCGGGTAGTCGTCATCGGGGCCGGACCGGCCGGTCTCGAAGCGGCCCGGCTCGCCGGTGATCTTGGTGCTCAGGTGACTCTCGTGGAGAAGAACGAGTCTCCGGGGGGCATGCCCATCCAGGCCAACTATGCGGCGCTTACCCACGGGTTCAGGTCGGCGGAAGAGGCAATGGGGGAGATGGTCACCGCTGTCGTCGACCATCCCAACATCGACCTGCGCACGTCGTCTGAGATAACCGCGATGTCAGGCTCGGCGCCAGAGTTTTCCCTGACGCTCACATCCGGTGACAAATCGGAGGAGATCGTCGCCGGGGCGGTGATCGTGGCCACCGGATTCCGTCACTTCGACCCCGGGCGGGAGACCCAGCAATACGGGTATTACGAGTTCCCCGATGTCATAACGTTGGCGGATGCCGAGGGGATGCTCAAGGAGAACAACTTCGTCAGACCTTCCAACGGCGAGATCCCCGAGCGTGTTGCCTTCATCCAGTGTGTCGGATCACGCGATCGCCAGATCGGCAACGAGTTCTGCTCCAAGGTGTGCTGTGGAATCTCTTCCAAGCAGGCGATCGAGATACGCCAGCAGGTCCCCGATGCCCGGGTCTTCATCTTCTACATCGATATGCGGATGTACGGCTACTGGGAGAACGACATTTACTGGCCGGCCCAAGAAGAGCACAAGGTCAACTACGTCAAGGGCATAGTCACCGAGGTACTCGCAAAAGGCGACAAGCTCGTGATTCGGGGCGAGGACACCACCATGGGCAGACCCATGGAGATTTCGATGGACATCGTCGTCCTCGCCGTCGGCATGGAGCCAAGCGAGGGCACGAGAGCGATGGCTGAGATACTCGGTATCGGGACAAACAAATACGGCTTCATCGAACAAGACCACAACAGCCTCGACACGGTGGCCACCTCCGTACCAGGCATCTTTGTCGTGGGCGCCGCCCGTGGACCCGCCGATCTTGACGACTCGATGGCCACGGCCGGAGCGGCCGCCGCCAAAGCTGTCGCCTTCGTGAGTTCGGGGGTAGCGGTCTGACCACCGACAGCGTGCTTACCGGCCAGGTGGTGGACACTCCCACCGCCAGAGAGTTCACTCACCTCGCCTTGCAAAAGGTGAGCGAGGCAGAACTGGAGACCGTCGCCGGCAAGGTCGAGTTCAAGGCGGAGCGTCTCTCCGAACTCCTTGCTTCTGAGCGACTCGGCGTCTGGACGGAGGATGACGCGTTGACCACTTTGAGGTGGATCTTCTCATCCAGACGCAAGGCACAGGTAATCCTGAACACACTTGGGCTTGCCGGGCTTTCCGAGGGCATCGAGTTGCTTCTTCGCGGCCAGGGGCCCGAAGGAGAGAGACTTCAGTTCTTTCATGAAACCATCGTTGACGTGGGTCGCGGAGTGCGTCCGTCGACTGGATTCGACCTCGGCTCCGAGTTGCTGCACTTCTCGGACCCTGACCGTTACTGGCTGTGGACCCGATGGATGTGGAACCCGGAGAGTGAGACGGGCGCCCTACCACTCGTCGTCATGGAGGAAGTGGATCTCGATGCGGCCACCGTTGCGGAGACCTACGAGCGCATCGGGCTGGCGATGGCCTTCGTGGACGAGGTGGGTGCAGCGGCCGGATTCCGCACAGCCGGTCATGGCGTCTTTGGCACTGATGTCTTTCTCGCCTCTGTCTACGCGATCTACGTGTACACGACTTTGCGCATGCGGATGACCCAGGAGTTCAACAGGGTCATCCCGGAGTTAGCCGAGCTGGTCAGCCGGCTTCTCGGGGTTCACCGGCTGGAGGCGATGCAGGCATGAGCAAAGAGGTCAGCCCCAAGGTCGACCCGGCGAACGTCCTCGAGATCGAGGAGCTGGTCCTCGAAGGGATGGACATTTCCGGTCACTGGAACCGGATGTTCGAACAGAGGATCATCACCGACTACGACGTCCGCCAGCTAGATCGGGTGGTCGAGCTCGACGGGGGGGAGTCCATGGGTTGGTGTTACCAGTGCGCTGCGTGCATCGCGGTATGCCCCGTCGATCATGTGGGCAATTACGGCCCGAGAAAACTCTTCCAGAATCTCCAGTTGGGTTTTGACCTCTTCACCGACCCCGACCTGTGGCTCTGTACCACCTGTGCCAACTGTCTCCGGGTGTGTCCCAAAGAAGTGGACATGATGAAGATCGCGCCGGCGATCCGCAAAGAGGCCGTGCTGGTAGGCAACGTCCCGTCGGAGCTCCAGGATGTCTTCGAGAAGACTGCGCGGTATGGCAACCCGTTGGGAAAGAACGCCAAGCGTCGTGCCGCCTGGACCAGGGACCTCGATGTGGAAGTCCCGTTGATCTCCGAGGTCGGCCGAAAGGTCGATGTGCTGTGGTGGGTCAGCGACTATCCCTCGTATCACCCTCGAGGAATCGACGCTTCGAGGTCTCTGGCACGGGTTCTCACCCATCTCGGCGTCGACTTCGCCATCCTCGGAGCCGAAGAGCGCCACGATGGCGACTCGATGCTCCGTGCGGGGGAGACCGGTTTGTTCGAGATGCTTGCCGAGCAGAACATCGAGACTCTCAACCAGTACGAGTTCGACCTTCTTCTCACGACCGACCCTCATGCGTACAACGCCTTTCTTCACGAATACCCCGAACGCGGCGGCGACTACAACGTGGCTCACTACACCCAATACCTCGCCGGGCGGATAGATGACATGGGTCTCAGCGAGCAGGTCGATCTCAACATCACCTTCCACGACCCCTGTTACCTGGGCCGCCACAACGGCGAGTACGAGGCGCCCCGCGACCTGATCAAGGCTCTGCCAGGCGCCGAGTTGACCGAAATGTGGCGCACCCGGGAGAACGGGTACTGCTGTGGCGGTGGCGGCGGGGGGATGTGGCTCGACGGCCACGCTGCGGAGAACCAGAGCATGCGATTGTCCGAGAAGAGGGTCCTCGAAGCAGTGGAGACGGGTGCCGACACCCTGTGTGTGGTGTGCCCCTACGAGGTTTCCCGTTTTGAGGACGCAGTCAAGTCAACGAATAACGACGGTGCGCTTCAGGTGCTCGACATTGCCGAGCTTCTTGCCCAGGCCCTGGGGCTGGCCGCCGACTGACCAGAGAAGAGAGGCAAGGAGACGATTATGGACAGCGTGGTGCTGCTCCGCCCGGTTCCCGACCCGGTGGAGGAATTGGAACTGAACGATGACGGAACCGATCTCGATCGCGACTACCTCGGGTATGTGCTCAATGAGTTTGACGATCACGCTCTCGAGGAAGCGATCCTCCTCAAGGAAGCCTCCGGGGGATCCGTCACGGTCCTCGGTCTGGGAAGTGCCGATGAGATGGAGCAGATCCTCTACACCGCGTTGGCCAAAGGCGCGGACGAGGCAATCAAGCTCGGGGACGACTTGAGCCACCTCAGCGTCAGCTCCCAAGCAGAGATCTTCGTTTCGGCCCTGGAAGGGCGGTCCTATGACTTGATCCTCACCGGGGTCCAGGCTGCCGACGAACTGGATGGCCAGCTGGCTGTTCGGGTGGCGGCCAAGCTGGAGATTCCTCATGTTTCTGTCGTGGTCGGCGCCGACGCCGAAGACGGATCCGTCAAGGTCACCAAGGAGTTCTGGGGCGGTATCACCGCCGACTACGAGGTTCAGACCCCGGCAGTGCTTGGTATCCAGGCCGCCCGCCAGGCGCCGCGTTACGTGGCTGTGAGCCTGATTCGCCAGGCGCAACAGAGTGGTGGTCTCAGCGAGACCGATGTCGACCCGCCGTCCGACACATCGGGGGTGAGGGTCGTCTCGGTTCGCGTGCCGGAGACCGGCGAAGGCTCGGAGATGATCGAAGGCGACGAGGAAGCTGCCGCTGAGAAGATCGTAGAGATCATCAGAGGTGCCGGCGTATGAGCGACGTATTCGTAGTAACCGAGCATCTTCAAGGACAGCTGACCGAGACCAGCTTCGAGCTGGTGGCCCAGGCCAGGACTATCGCAGCCCAGACCGGTGGTCAGGTTGTGGCCGGGTTGGTCGGTTCCGGTGTCACCGGGCTGGCGGCCGAGCTGGGCGGAGCCGACCGGATCGTCGTTGTGGACGATCCAGCCTTCGAGAACTTCAGCCCCGATGGTCACGCCGCAGTGTTCGGCTCGCTCATCGAGGACTCCCCGGTGGTACTTGTCCCCTATACATCGATGGGTATGGATGTCGCTTCGGCAATCTCCACCACGTCGGGCATCCCGCTGGTCTCGTTCTGCACCTCGATCAGCGTCGACGACGGTCTCGGGGCAACCTGTCAGCTCTATGCGGGCAAGATCGAGGCGGATGTAGAAGTCGATGGCGACAGGGCGATCTTCGCCGTGCTCTCAGGGTCAGCCTTGGCCGAGGATGGCCGTTCAGGCGGGGCCGCAGCCGTGGCGGAGGTTGCCAATCCGGTGAACTCCGAGCTTCGCTCGACCTGTCTCGGTCTCACCGAGCCCGAGGGTGGCGATGTCGACATCACCTCCGAGGAGGTGCTGGTGGTTGTCGGTCGCGGCATCGAGTCCGAAGACAACATCGCAGAGGCTCAGGAGGTTGCCGACCTTCTCGGAGGAGCGGTGGCCGGGTCCCGGCCAATCATCGACCAGGGTTGGCTCGCCAAGGATCGCCAAGTGGGCAAGTCTGGTCTAACAGTGAAGCCAAAGGTTTATCTCACTCTGGGAGTCAGCGGGGCCCCCGAGCACGTTGAGGGCATGAAGGACGCCGAGACGATCATCGCGGTCAACACCGATCCCCAGGCCCCAATATTCGGAGTGGCCCACTACGGATGGGTGGGTGACATCTTCGATCTGCTGCCGGAACTGGTCGACAAGCTCGAGTCGGATTAGGGCACTGAGCCTTGAACCCCGCTGTCCTGATATTTGCCCACGGTGAGGAGGTAGTTCCCGGCCGGGAGACCTTCCTCAACATAGGGAACGGCGGGATCATCGCCTTCTATCTACTCGCCTTGCTGGCAACGCTGATCTTTCTCAGTGGGTTCCTTTTCCGGGTCAGGAAGTACAGCAGGGGCCGGGGCCGCCCGGTCGATTGGAAGCGTTTCGGGCCGGCACTGGCGGAGATCAGTTCCCAGAGGACTGTCGCCAAACGTGACCGCGCCGTCGGACTGGCTCACTTCTTCGTGTTCTGGGGTTTCATGGTTCTCACGATCGCCACCGCGATCATCGCCATCGACGAAGACGTCCTTGACCTGCTCCTTGGACGACCGGATCTTCAGTTCTGGCACGGCGCCTTCTATCAGGGCTACTCATTGATCGTTGACGTGTTCTCGGTCGGTTTTATAGGAGGACTCGTCTTTCTGGGCTGGCGACGACGTAACCCTCCCTCCAAGCTGGGGTACGAGCGGGTCGATCGAGAAGAAGGGAGTTACGACCGGAAGGGCTACTCGATCGACGACCGGGCGTTTCTGGTGGTACTGCTCTTCATCGCAATCAGCGGCTTTCTCCTCGAGGGTTTTCGAATTGCCGCCACCAACTTTCCCAGCTTCGAGATCTGGTCGATAGCGGGGTGGACCATCGCCCAGACGGTTTCGTTCCTCGGAGTCGACGGAGCCGAGACGGCCCGTCTTGTGTTCTGGTGGGCTCACGCTCTGTCAGCTCTGACGTTCATCGCCTTTATCCCGTACTCGAAGGCGATGCACATGGTGACGGATGTCGTTGACCTCCTTGTCACCGATCAGGACTCGGCTCGTGCTCTGCCGGACCCGGTCGGTGCACCCTCCGATGATCTCCTCTCACTGTTCACATGGAAGGATCTGATCGACCACGATGCGTGCACCAAGTGTGGCCGGTGTCATGACGTGTGCCCGGCGCGGGCCACAGGGGCTCCACTCTCGCCCCGTGACCTGATTCTCGACCTTCGCGAGCTCGCCGACGCCAGCAGCGGAATCAACCTCTGGTACGGACCCGGCGCCGAGCCCAACACGACAACAGGCACGGTGGCCGGCGACTACATAGCCGCCGAGACATTGTGGGCGTGCACCACCTGCATGGCATGCATGGAGGTGTGCCCGGTGGGGATCGAGCACGTGCCCACCATTGTTCAGATGCGAAGACAACTCGTCGAGGTGGGCGATGTGGAGCCCGGGTTGCAAACCGCTTTCCAGTCTTTGACCAGGGCCGGCAACAGCTTCGGCAAGTCGGCCAAACAGCGGGCGCGCTGGACCAAGGGTCTGGATCAGGACATCAAGGACGCCAGGTCTGAGCCCGTCGACTACCTCTGGTTCGTCGGTGACCATGCCTCCTTCGACCCGAGGGCGGCCGAGGTCTCATCATCTGTCGCCAGACTCCTGAGTCACGCCAAGGTCGACTTCGGACTTCTCTACGAGGCGGAGAGAAACAGCGGCAACGACGTGAGACGGGCAGGTGAGGAGGGTCTCTTCGAAATGCTCAGAGAGCAGAACCTCGAGGCTCTGGCGTCGGCGCAGTACAGCCAGATCATCACGACCGACCCCCACTCGCTCAACACCCTCCGATACGAGTATGAGCTCGAGGGGACGGTCATTCATTACACAGAACTGCTCGACCGTCTGGTGGCCGACGGGTCCCTGGCGGTCTCGGGTCTGTCCGGCATCGCCACCTATCACGACCCCTGCTATCTGGGTCGTTATCAGGACGAGTACGAAGCACCCCGGCGCCTGATCGAGGCCACCGGTCTCGGACTCCATGAGATGGGCCGTTGTCGGGAGAACAGCTTTTGTTGTGGCGCAGGTGGCGGTCGGATCTGGATGGACGATTCGGATCTCGAGGAGAGACCATCGGAGAACAGGATTCGTGAGGCGGTGGCCCTAGGTGACGATGTGCGGTATTTCGTTGTGGCGTGTCCCAAGGACATGGTGATGTACAGCGATGCCGTCAAGACCACCGGCCATGAGGATCGTCTCCAGGTGGTCGACGTCGCCCAACTCGTCGAGCAAGCGATGACGGGAGTGCACGTTGGCTGAAGGCTCGACCCCAGTCTCGATCGGCAAGCAGCCAGATCCCGTCGATGGTCTGAGTCTCATACTGGGGCAATCGGCTGCGGACATCCTGCGTCTCCACATGTCGGTGATCGATCGGGAAGACCGCCTCGAGTCCGGTACGGGTGGGTGGCTCTCATCGTTCCGATCCAACGCCGATGAGAGGGTGTCAGCCTCCCGGGAGTCGGTCCTTCGGGCCCTGAGAATGGCATCGGACGCGACCAACTTTCGCATCCTCCAGTCGTTGACCGATGGTGTCGGCACTCCTGTTGAGAAGCTCGTCGAAGCCAGCGGTCTTGGTCGTCTCGCGCTTGCCGAGAGAATCGGTGACCTCGTCTCGGCGGGATTGGCAAGCAAGATCCCGGAGGCAAATCAGGTTGCAGGCGTTCCCGCCGGCGCTGCCCTTGTTCGGCTTGTCGAGTCGGCGGCTAGCCAGGCTGCAGCCGACCTTGGCGGAGGCGCCTGATGGATTGTGCCTTCTGCGAGTACGAGGGCCCTCGTCCCGAGGTTCACGCCCACCTCACCGATACCCACGGCGACGAGGTGCGCACCTGGCAGACCGAAGGCTCGGGTCGGCGCTACTTCGAACTGGCTTGCCCCGATTGTGATGATTCCTTTCGGCACCAGGTAAAGCCGCGATCACGTGATCCCAACTTCTTGGATGAATACTCTCGGGAGATCAGGATCGTGGCCTTTGACCAGTTCCTGTATCACCGTCAAATAGAGCACGAGGAGGAGGAGCCGGAAAGTGGTTGAAATCAATGGATGCAATATCCCTGAAGATAGGTACTACTGGCCGGAGAAGCATGTCTGGGTCACAGTCGACGAGAGCGGTGTAGCCACCGTCGGCGTTACCGACGTTGCCCAGTTTCTGGCGAAGAAGATCATCTCGGCCTTGCCAAAAAAGGCCGGTCGTTTCACCAAGAAGGGGAGAAGCCTGGGGACGATCGAGAGTGGAAAGTGGGTCGGTCCCGTGACATCTCCGCTCACCGGGGAGATCATCGAGACCAACCCGGCCATGACCTCCGGTCCGAGCATCATCAATCAGGATCCCTACGGCGAGGGGTGGTTCGTCCGAATCCAACCGGTGGATTGGGAGGGTGAATCCGCCGATCTGGTCACCGGAGCGGAGGGTGTCCAGGCCTATCAAGCCTTTCTCGATGAGGAGGGGATCTCCTGTCTGGACTGAGTTATCGCGGCTGTCATGTTCCTCGCGACCGCTGGTATGACCTCGAGGGTGACCTTTGGGTCAAGTTCGAGGATGACCTGGTGCGTCTGGGCATGACTGACGTCGCCCAGACCAGGATGGGGCGAATGGTCTCGATTTTGATCAAGAAGCCCGGTCGGCGTGTCAAGACCGGAGGATCGGTTGCCACCGTCGAGAGTGCGAAATGGGTGGGTCCCATCCACACCCCCTTCTCGGGTGAGGTGGTCGAGACCAACATGGCTACCTTCAGCGAGGACATTCTCATCGCCAATCGCGACCCCTACGAAGCGGGATGGATCACATTGATCCGACCCGATGACCCCGAGGCTCCCCATCGGCCTCTTCTCGAAGGCGAGGAAGCATTTCAGGCGTACGTCGGTCGCATCGACGAGCTCGATGTCAGCTGCTTTCGGTGTGAGGATTGAAAAGTGAACCCAAGGAGGTATCCATGACCATCCGCCTACTCGACTTCGAGAAAGTCGACTCGTTGCGGTCGTTGGCGATCTTTCACGGCGTCGCCTACGCCATGAAGCCCGACAATCCCGACACCATCACTTTGACACGTCCCCTCGATCCTTTCGTGAGCATCGGTCATCACCAGGATGCGAAGACCGAGGTCGATATGGAGTTCTGCGAAGAGGCGGGGGTTCCCGTCTATCGGAGAGAGGTCGGTGGCGGTGCCGTCTACCTGGACGAGGGGCAAACCTTCTGGCACACGATCTTCCATAAGGAAAGGGTGCCGAAAACCTTGGGCGAGGTCTACACCCGGTTTCTGGCAGGGCCGGTGTTGGCACTCAACAAAATCGGGATCCCGGCCGTTCACCGACCGGTCAACGACATCCAGGTCGAGGGTCGCAAGGTCGGAGGCACGGGGGCCGCGACGATCGGGGAGGCCATGGTTGTCGCCGGCAGCCTCATGTTCGACTTCAACTATGAGCTTATGTCGCGGGTGCTGCGGGTTCCGTCCGAGAAGTTCCGCGACAAGGTCTACTCGACGATGCGCGAGTATTTGACGACGATCAATCGAGAGTTGGGTAACTCCGCCCCCGAAAGATCTGAGACGGAGCGGATTCTCGTCGAGTGCTTTGCCGAGACGCTCGGTGCTGACGTGGTAAGGGATGAGCCGCGGCAGGACGAACTCGATGCCATCGAAGAGCAGGAAGAGCGAATCGCGTCCGAAGAATGGCTACATCTCGACGGGCTGACCCCGTCCGGTGACTCCGTGAAGATCGCCGAAGGCGTCAATGTCGTGGAAGGCGTGCACAAGGCACCCGGTGGTTTGGTGAGAGCTACCGTCACCGTGACGGATGGAATAATCGAGGGGATAATGCTTTCGGGCGACTTCTTTGTCGAGCCTGCAGAAGCGCGCCAGGCCCTTCAGGATTCTCTTGTCGGGGTTGAGCACGACGACGATGCTGTATTGCGAATCGTCAAGCAGCAACTCTCCGGCGTCGATGCGCCAGGCGTCGACGCCACAGACATCGTCGCCGCGGTAATGGCAAGGCCGCCGACAGGCTGAGGTGTCAGGACCCTGTGATGAGCAGTGAGTTCATCGATGTAAACGGGATACGACTGCACTACCTCGATCACGGTGGTGAAGGGTCGATCCTTGTGATGACCCACGGGTTGACTGCCAACGCTCACAGTTTCGATGGGCTGGCCAGGACGCTCGGCAGTGACGTTCGGCTGATCGCGGTGGATATGCGAGGGCGTGGCCTGAGCGACAAGCCGGATACCGGTTATTCGATGGAGGACCACGCCGCCGACATCGTTGGACTTCTAGACCATTTGAAGATTGACCAGGCTTTCCTCGGTGGTCACTCGTTTGGCGGTCTTCTGACCTATCACATAGCTGCCCATCATCCAGAACGGGTGAGGCGTTGTGTCATCATGGACGCGCCGATTGATATCGGGGAGGCAACGCTGGAGCAAATCAAGCCGGCGTTGGATCGACTCGGTCGTGTCCTCCCGTCATGGGATGCCTACTTGGCTGCGATGAAACAAGCGCCCTATTACGAGGGCTGGTGGGACCCCCAGATCGAGAGCTACTTTCGCGCCGACGTCCAGGAGAACGAAGACGGAACTGTTCAATCGAGGTCCAACCCCGATCACATATCTCAGGCCGTCGAGGGGATGATCGGAGTTCAATGGAGCGAGTATCTCGACCGTATCGCGGTCCCATTGTTACTGATCCGGGCTACGCGGCCGTACGGGCCACCGGGGTATCCACCGCTGCTTTCCGCCGAGCAGGCTCAAACCGTGCTTGAGGCTCTTCCGGATGGGAGAATGATTGAGATCGACGGAAACCACATGACCTTCCTCTTTGGGGAGGAGATCAAGTTGGCCGGACAAGCGATAGTCGAGTTCATTGCCGGACGCTGAGCAACATTCACGCTTCCGAACGAACCAAGCGCCTGGACAAGCAGCGTTTCACCGCTCACTTGGTTACCGCAAGTCACCGCTACTTCCGAGACGCAGACCAAGAGAGAGCCCGCTTCGACGACCTGATCGCGAGGCCGATCTCTTGAGTGATTTTCACGCCGAGGTCTTCCTGGGAGGCCTGAGCGGAGCGCAAAAGAAGTCGCCGACGCCGGCCGGTGACTCGACGCGATCGAAGCCGAAGTAGCTATTCACTGAGTCGACGGAGGCGTGCGACCGATGCGCAGTGCCGCTGGTGCATCCGTGGGGACGGCCGGGTTCGTCGGCGCTATTGGAGACACCCGCCGATAGGGGGCCCCGACTACCGGTCTGGGGTCGGCCTCGCCCTTGTTGGGCCACATCGCCATTGCCCGCTCGGCCTTCGCCGTGATGGTCAGGGCAGGGTTGACGCCCAGGTTGGCGGTGATGGCCGATCCGTCGACGACGTGAAGGCCGGGATAGTCGAAGACACGGTGGTATGGATCGATCACTCCGGCGTTCCGGTTCACGCCGATCGGGCAGCCGCCGATGATGTGGGCAGTGGTCGGAGTGTTGAGCATCGCCTCGAAGACCGATCCCAGAGCCATCCCGCCCATGGCGGCTGCCGCATAGCGCGCGGCGTTGTTCGCCTCCGGGATCCAGGTGGGGTTTGGCTCACCGTGGCCCTGGCGTGAAGAGAGCCTGGCACCGAACAAGCCGCGTCTGCGGAAGATCACCAGACTGTTGTCCCTGCTCTGCATCACGAGAAGGATCACGCTGCGGCTCGCCCAGTCTCTCACCGATAGGGACCGTAGGAATCGAAGGGGGTGACGGATGATGGTGAGGAGGAACCGCAGGGGCCGTGGAATACTGCCACCGCCATCCACGATGAGAGTGGAGAGCGCTCCCATGGCGTTGGAGCCTTCGGGATACCGGACCGGCTCGATGTGCGTGTGCTCGTCGAGGTGAATCGACGATGTGATGGCGACCCCATGCGAGTAGTCAACATCGGTCTTCGGTGGCGCTACCGCTCCAACGATTGCCTCTGAGTTCGTGCGTACCAGAGTGCCGAGCCGATCCGACAGATTTGGAAGTCGACCCTCTTCCTTCAACCGGTGCAGCAGTTTCTGGGTGCCCAGCGAGCCGGCGGCGAGGATCACGTGCTCGGCGGTCACGGTCTCCTTGCGATGCCGGACTACCGCACCGGACCTGTCCGTGGTCAGCCTGTAACCACCATCCCGAAGTGGTTCGATGTCGATGACCTCGGTCTCGGCCCGGACGACTACCCCGTGCTTCTCGGCGAGGTAGAGGTAGTTGCGGTCGAGGGTGTTCTTCGCCTCATGGCGGCACCCGACCATGCAGCCGCCACAGTCGATGCAACCGACCCGCTCCGGCCCTTCGCCGCCGAAGTAGGGGTCGGCGACGCGCTCACCTGGTTGACCAAAGTAGACGCCGACGTCAGTCGGGTGGAATGTGTCGGCGACGCCCATCTGGTCGGCAATGGACCGCAACACGTGGTCGGACGGGGTGTCGCCCGGGTAGGGAGTGACCCCGAGCATCCGCTTCGCCTGATCGAAGAACGGTGCCAACTCATCGCGCCAGTCGGCGATCTCTGCCCAGATCGGATCGGCCCAGAAGGCATCGAGCGGTTCGTAGAGCGTGTTGGCGTACACCACCGACCCGCCGCCGACACCCGAGCCTGACAGGATGAACACACCTCGCAGAAGCGTCATACGCTGGAAGCCACGCATGCCCAGCCTCGGGAACCAAAGGTAGTTGCGGAGATCCCAGTTGGTCTTGGGGAGGTTGTCCTTGGTCCACCGTCTGCCCGCCTCCAGCACGGTGACCCGGTAGCCCTTCTCGTTGAGCCGCAGTGCGCAGACACTGCCCCCAAAACCGCTGCCGACGATTGCCACGTCGGTGTCGAAAGCTGTTGTCAACGGACGCTCCCAATCACATCAAGGGCTGCGGCGAGCCCTAAACGGAGCACCGAGTCCGGACGGTGGCCCGGCATCAATTGAGCGACAGACCACTCGCCATCAGTCGGGCGTGACGAGCAGGACCTGATCGTGGACGCGGGCACGTTCGTTCACTTTGATGGCGATGGGGTCGCCCGCCTTCGCCGAGTCAACCGTCTGATGTTCGATTTGGATCGACTCGACGGCCTGAGTGAAGTCCGAAGTGTGTCCGAGGATGTGAACTGTGTCGCCTACCTCGAGTTCGCTGGACAATTCGATGCCCGCAACCTCCAGCTTGCTGTAGTAGTGGGTGACAGTTCCGACTGGGTGCTCGGCCATGTTTGTCTCCTCTCGCTGTGGAGGGCGCCAAGTATTGCAGCACATGTCGAACTGTCGCAATGCCTCGTGGCTGGCCTGCTCGTTCGACCGTCTATCAGTTCGGGGCCTCGAGAAACCAGGTCTGCATTTCGCCTTTTCCCTTGATGTCGATCGTCCCTCGCGGTTCGAGCACATACTTGTCGCGAAGTCTGGAGAAGGTGCCTTCGGCCACCTGAATCCGCCCCGGTTCTCCCGAGGATTCCATCCTCGATGCAACATTGATGGTGTCCCCCCAGAGGTCATAGGAGAATTTGGTGGTGCCAATGACGGCACCAACTGCGCTCCCAGAGTTGACTCCGATCCTGACGTGCAGCCTGATGCCGTCGTCGGAGACCCGGCTGTTCATCCAGTCCCGCATCTCCAGTGCTGTCTGTGCAATCGCCTCGCAATGGTCGTCACGAGGAATGGGTGCGCCGGCGACGGCCATGTAGCCGTCGCCCATTGTCTTGATCTTTTCGACACCGTGGTTGGCGGCAATGCGATCGAAAGCCGTGAAGACCTCGTTGAGGATGTCAACCGCTTCGGCGGGATCGAGACGCGCAGACAACGGGGTGAAACCAACGATATCGGCGAAGAGGGCAGTGATCTGCTCGAACTGCTGGGCGATGGTCTTGCCCGGTTGGGCCTTCAATTGTCTGGCGATCTCGGCCGGCAAAACGTTGAGAAGAAGCCGCTCAGCTCTGGCGCTTTCGTTGCGAAGCTGAGTTTCCAGTCGACGTCTTTGGGTGATGTCGACGAAAGTGAGGACGGAGCCGACCATCTCCCCGTCTTGTTCCATCGGATAGGACCAGTACTCGGTTTGGAAGCTGGACCCGTCGGCTTGCCACATGACCTCGTTGTCCACGTGCACACCCTTTCCTTCTCTGAACGCCAGGTAGATCTGGCATTCGACCATCGGGTAAGGGTCACCGTTGGGGAGGGTGTGATGGACGAGCTCGTGCATGTTTCGTCCGAGCAGGTCGGCGTCGCTGTCGAACCCGAGGATGCGCAGAGAAGCCGGGTTGGCAAAAGTGCAGTTGCCATCGAGATCGACCCCGTAGATCCCTTCCCCGGTCGAGTTCAGCAACAGCTGGGCAACTTTGCCAGGGTCATCTAGAGGTCTGGTCAATTCGGTCCCACTTGCCCTGCGATTCTAGCTATTCCCCGGGTTGAAACATCTACGGTCGAGATGTGTGCCCACACTCGCGGAAGGTTAGATCAGAGCAGCGGTCGCCTCATCGGTTGTTATCACACCGCTTGCGATGTAGCCGAAGTTCACCAGGGCGGCCTGATACCCGTCCCCGAGCTCGGGATGACGAGCAGCCGCGGTGGCGTCCTTGACCACAACAACCTCGAAGCCATCTTCTGTTAGCTGTCGCAGGTGGGCTTCGACGCACAAGTTTGCCGACATGCCGGCAAGGACAACCCGGTCGACCCTTCGCTTCCGAAGTTGGAGGGCAAGGTCGTTCGTCTCCGGTCCGTACACCTTGTGGGGACTCGTCACGATCGTTTCGCCATCAGCAATGTACTTTCCCAGCGGATCCATCCAATCCGCTCCGGAGCCTTCGAAACCTTCCAACGAGAGGGAACCGGTCCGGTCGAACATGTTGATCTCATGCATCAGGTTCTCGAGCGTCCCACCGAACTGCCATCCGTGGTCCGTCGGGAAGTAGTAGTGCGGCGACACAAAGACCGGGTAGCCAGATGCCTTCGCTGCCTGAAACAATCGCTCCAGGTTCTCCACGGTCCGATTCTCCGTGACACTCTCACCGACCAACCCCCAGGTAACCCCGTCAGGGCTCAAAAAGTCGTTCTGCGGATCAGTTATCACAACCGCTGTGTTGCTCGTGCTGAAGTCCATGCCATCGCCTTTCGCTTCATAGCGGACGTTCCCGCCGATCGATCCAAGCATAAACCGCCCCCTGCGAGGGTGCCGAGAGAATGTCACCGACTTGTCGATCCACCGAGCCGCGCTTAGTTCGGATCCGGTGTCCGAAGGTCCTCTGGACAACGGCCATATTGCTCTGTCGCCAGTAGAGCGATCGACCGAAGATGGAGAACAGCGGCGAGCCAGATGCCGCGACGATTCTCAACCAAGGAACAGGGACAATGAAGCGTCTATTGGTGCTGGGAGCCGGCACTGCCGGGACGGCGGTCGTGAACAAGCTCCGCCCCCTTCTCCCCGAAGAGGAATGGGCTCTGACCATTGTCGACCAGGAGGCCACCCACCACTATCAGCCCGGCTTCTTATTCATACCCTTCGGGATCTACACCCCCGACCAGGTGACGAAGCCAAAAGAGAAGTTCATCCCCGATGGGGTCGATCTGGTGATGGGCGAGATCGACAAGGTCGAAGCCGAGGCCAACCAGGTGCGTTTGGTGGACGGAACCGTTCTCCCCTACGACTACCTGGTGATCGCCACCGGAACGACACCCAGACCCGACCAGACCCCGGGCATGGATGGCGAAGAGTGGAGAGATAGCGTTTTCGATTTCTACTCATACGAAGGCGCCACAGCCCTCGCCGACAAGCTTCGGGCATGGGAGGGGGGCCGTCTTGTGGTCCACATCACGGAGATGCCGATCAAGTGCCCCGTTGCCCCGCTCGAGTTCACTTTTCTCGCGGACTCGTTCTTCAAGGAGAAGGAAATGCGGGACAGAGTGGAGATCACCTACGTGACACCTCTCGACGGAGCTTTCACCAAGCCGGTGGCCTCACAGCACCTCGGTGGGATGCTCGACGAGCGCAAGATCGAAGTCGAGACGGATTTCTACATCGAGAGCGTTGACAACGAGAACAAGACGATTGTCTCCTACGACGAAAGGGAAATCCCCTTCGATCTGCTGGTGACGGTCCCCCTCAACATGGGGGCGGATTTTGTCGCTCGCAGCGGTCTCGGCGACGAGCTCAACTATGTGCCCGTCGACCACGGCACCTTCCTCTCCAAGAAGTGGGACAACATCTTTGCCCTTGGTGACGCGGCAAACCTGCCCACCTCGAAGGCGGGGTCCGTAGCCCACTTTGCCGTGGACATGTTCACCAAGAATTTCCTCCAACACATAAGCGGCCTGGAGATGACCCACCTGTTCGATGGGCATGCCAATTGCTTCATCGAGTCCGGAGACGGCAAGGCGCTGCTGATCGACTTCAACTACGACACCCAGCCATTACCCGGCAAATACCCGCTTCCCGGCATCGGCCCGTTCTCGCTGCTGGAAGAGACCGAGATCAACCATTTTGGGAAATTGATGTTCAAGTGGGTGTACTGGAACGCCATGCTGCCGGGACGTGAGATCCCATTGCCGGCCCTCATGTCGATGGCTGGGAAGAAAGAGGTGGAAGCATGACCACTGTTGCGACACCTGACATTGATCGCAGGCTTGACCAATTGACCGACCTCGTCGAGAGCCTGGTCCAAGAGGCAGAGGAGAGACGCCGGTTCAAGGAGAGCTACTCGGACCTGTTCAGTGACCTGACACCCATCGCCTCCCAGGGCATGGAGTCGGTGACCAAGGCCATGGTCGAAGCCGAGGAGCGTGGCTACATCGACTTCGCCAAGAGTGGTCTCGGTGTGGTCGATCGGGTTGTCACATCGTTCTCCGAGGAGGACGTCGAGGCTCTCGGCGACAACATCGTTTTGATCCTCGAAACGGTCAAGGAAATGACCCAGCCCGAGATCATGCAGATGATGCAGTCGACCTTCCACAGCGTCCAGGGTGCCGATCAGAAGGCCACCGAGCCACCGGGCGTGCTCGCTCTTCTTCGACAGATGCGCGATCCCGAGGTGCGACGCGGTCTCAGCAAGATGCTGGCCGCACTGCGGTCAATGGGACAGATCTCAGAAAACACACAAGAAGGAAAGGAGGCCCGGCTATGAGCCTGGCAACCATTGGAAGTCACGAAGTCCACGTAGATGACGAGGGATTCATGACCGAGTACGACGAGTGGAGCGAGGAGCTGGGGAAGACCCTGGCCGGCAACATCGGTGTCGACATGAGCGACGAACACTGGGTTGCCGTTCGATTCCTTCGGGACGACTTCAAGGTCGAGGGCGAGACCCCGACCCTGCGTCGAGTCTCCACGGTTGGCGGCGTCTCCACCAAGGAGCTCTTCCAGCTCTTCCCCAAGAAGCCGGCCAAGAAGATGGCCTATATCGCGGGTCTGCCCAAGCCGGCAGGCTGCGTCTGATTCGGAGGTTTGACAATGACAACGACACAGACCGCACCGGCAATCGTGCCAGACTTCGGTGACGATTCCGAAGTGCGAAAGATCTGCTTCATCTGCTCCAAAGGCAACCTTGACATGGCATACCCGGCTCTGATCATGGCCAATGGCGCCCTCAACGAGGGTGTGGAGGTTGACATCTTCTTCACGTTCTGGGGCATGGACATGATCAACAAGGGGACATGGAACGACCTCCAGTTCTCGATGCTCGGCAACACTGCGATGCACATGCCTGGCTCGACCAAACACCTTCCCCAAGGGTTCGGCGGCCTGCCGGGTATGACCGGGTTTGCCACGCACATGCTGAAGAAGCAGATTGGCGATCTCGACGTGCCTGAGATTCCCGAGTTCCTCGAGATGCTCCATGAGATGGGTGCCCGGCTGTGGGCATGCCAGCTGTCCGTAGACATGATGGGCCTCACCAAAGAAGACATCTACGAGGGTGTCGAGGACATCATCAACGTCGCAGAGTTCATCGAACTCTCGGAAGGCGCTCAAACGCTGTTCATCTGAGTTTCAGACCCTTGGTCTGAGAATCCGGGTGGGCCTCGCCCCGCTAAGGGGCGGGGCACACCTGTTGTTTGTTTCCCTTTCGGGTTCGATATCCGCCCTGCGCAAACGTTGTTCACGGAGCAACGTGCTTTTCACGGATCTGAAACAGCCTCGAAACGAATAGGGGCCATCTTCTCCCACTTCCAACTGGAAAGGGAGACTCATAGACAGCGGCGATACTGCCTGGATTCTGATCAGCTCGGCTCTGGTTCTATTCATGACGCCGGGACTGGCGTTCTTCTACGGCGGCATGGTTCGGGCGAAGAACGTCCTCAACATGTTGATGATGAACTTCTTCACGATCTCGATCGTGACCGTCATCTGGGTTCTGGTCGGATGGACGGTCGCCTTCGGTGGAGAAGGCGGTGGAATCATCGGCGACTTCAGCGAGATGGGCTTCGAGGGGTTGTCGGGAGATGGCCTTCTCATCGCGATGTTTCAAATGACGTTCGCCATCATCACACCTGCTCTCATCGCCGGGGCGGTAGCGGGCAGGATGAAGTTCAAGGCTGGGTGCTTTTCGTCTCGCTGTGGGCCCTTTTTGTCTACCCGGTGGTCGCCATTGGACCTGGGAAGGCCGGCTTCTGGACCTCGGCGCCATTGACTTCGCCGGAGGTCTCGTCGTGCACATAAATGCCGCGTCGCCGCACTGGCACTGGTTCTCGTTTTGGGTGTCAGGAAGGGGTTTGGGAAGGAAGAACCCAGAGCACACTTTCTGCCGTTGACCTTGATAGGTGCGGGCATCCTTTGGTTTGGCTGGTTTGGCTTCAACGCCGGCTCGGCCTTGGGTGCCAACGATGGAGCGATCAACGCGATGGTTACGACTCAGATCGGCGCGGCTCTCGGAGCGCTGGGATGGGTCGTTGCGGAATGGCGCAAGAGGGGCGCGCCGACCACGCTCGGGGCGGCCTGTGGGGCTATTGCCGGTCTTGTCGCCATTACTCCGGCCGCGGGTTTTGTTGGTCCCCTCGCAGCGTTCGTTTTTGGAGTGCTCGCCGGTGTTGTCTGCTACGCCGCAGTATCACTGAAGCTCCGATTCGGATACGACGACTCATTGGACGTCGTCGGTGTCCACCTTGTCGGCGGTATTGTCGGTTCCCTGCTCGTCGGTGTGCTTGCCCAGGCCTCGGTCGGTGGAGTCGACGGTGCCCTATTCGGCAACTTCGCCCAGGTTTGGTATGAGGCCGTGGGAGTGGTCGCCGTGATCGGCTTCAGTTTTGTGGCTACCTGGCTCATAGCGCTACTGGTGGATGCCGTCGTCGGTCTCCGGGCAGAGGACGGTGAGGAGACCGAGGGTCTCGATATCTCGCTCCATGAGGAGCGTGCCTATGTGCTCGCCGATTGGGTGCCTGAGCCCTTGGCGATTCGCAGTAGGGACGTTTAAGGGGCGAACACCCGGATTTCGATGGCGCCGGTGTTGCCACCGGTCGAGTTGACAATGTCGAAACGAAAGATCTGACCGGTTGTCACCATCTCGGTGAACCTCGGATCGGCGAGGTTGCCGGCAGTAAATGGCCCGAGGACATCTCCCGAATCGACTGTCACCGTGTACTCGGTGGTCGTCGCCGTCCCGTCAGCCATGGAGCGGGTCAGAAACTCGACCCCGGCGATATCCCTTGCCGAACCGAGGTCGATGATGATGTAGGCATCGTCACCATCACCCGCGGTGGCCCATTCGGTGGTGGTATCACCGTCGATGGCGTTCGTTCCGGCCCATGTATCGGAGAATTCCGAGCTCGTTTCCATCACAGTTCCCATCAGCGACAGATTGTCGCCACGGGTCATGTCCTCGTCTCCGGCTCCATCGTTCTCCGTTACGGGGATCACAAAGGTTGCCAGCTCACTCTCGTAGAGGGTGCCGTCCGCAGTGGAGCCTTGCACCTTGTAGAAGTACTCCACCCCGGGCTCTGCATCAGGGAGGAAGACATCGTGTCGGACGATGCCCGTGCCGTTCATTGCCAGGGAATTGTTGAAGTTTCCCAGCGATTCTGTTTCGCCCCAGACGATGGCACAAATCATCGGCTCGGTTGTCTCCATCCGAAAGATGGCCCGACTCGGGTTGGTGGGGTCCGCCTCGAAGACGAACTCCGTCGCCTGGACCTCGCTGAAAGGGCGGACTGCACTACCCGTGCCACCGCAGGCAGCGACGAGAAGACCAGCACCAAGAGCCATGAAGGCAAGTCGTCTCATGTTGTTGCCCCATTCTGGTCCGGTGTGGCTACTGCGACACGACCCCCGTTCGATGCCCAGGCACCGATTCCGCCCCTGATCTGGCTGACCCGGGTGAGGTTGCTCTTTTGCAGGACTCGGACGGCACGACGACTCCGAACACCGGTGGCGCAGTACAGAAGATATCGGTTGTCGGTGTCGAGCGCCTCGATGTTCGACACGAAGTTGGCGTCGAGGGGAACGTGAAGGCTTCCCGGGATCATCTCGGAGCCATGCTCGCCCGCCGATCGGATGTCGATGAGAACCGGGGCGTCGTCTGAATCCATGAGGCGTATGGCCTCGTCGGCCCGGACCGACGTCGAATCGCCGGTGTTCGGTCTGAGGTCATAGACGGCGGCACCCAAGAGGGCAGCGGCCACTCCGAGCAGCCACCAGGTGCCAGACGCAAATCCGACGACTCCGGTGATGGCCGCCGCCAGGAGTCGGATGCGGCGCTCCCCGCTCGAAATGCGACGAGATGTTTTGGCTTGCCCGTCCTCCGCGGCCCCGAACAGTCTTCGGATGTCCGACTCGGCGCCCGACCCCACATGTCGGCTCACCTCTTCGCCGTTGGTTATGGCGATCAGAGTCGGCGTGGCTTTCGCCCCGAGATCTCTGGCGGCATCGGGTTGAGCGACGGCGTTGATCTCGATCACATCGACTCTTCCCTGGTACTCGTCGGCGAAGGTGCCGACGTGGGGTCTCACTGCTCTGCAGGCGTGACAACCGGGAGATGTGATGAAGACGACGGAAGGGGACGATGGTCGTCTCCATTCCGCCGTTTTGTTCGCTGTGATTTCCATTCAGGAAACGGGGTTAGGACTCTTGGTTCCAGTGCGGAAGATCGCATAGATCGGGCAAAAGCCAACTGCCCCAGTACCTACGAGAATGACACCGACGGCAATCGCGGCGATTGCTCCCGCTCCGGAGAATGTGAAGGCTCCGAGAGCCAGCAGACCTCCGCCGACGACCACTCGGGCGATCCTGTCCCTGTTTGACTCGTTCATTGTTCCCTGCTCCTTGTTCCTTGCTTGGTGTGCACCGGGTACGACGCAGTAATCTCGTATTGGTCACATGACTTCCGCGACTGTCTCCACGATTCAGCTCTTCGAGCGTTATGCCGACGGGATCTACACCCTCGGTGTTCGGATGCTGCGGGACCGTCATCTTGCCGAGGACCTGGTCCAGGACACATTCCTCAAGATCCTCAGAGGGTCTGCGCCATATACGGGCGACGGCTCATTGGCCGGGTGGGTGTACCGGATCGGTTACAACGGGGCGTTGGACATGCTCCGGCGCCGGCGGGAAACCCCTCATGACGCCACCGTGCCCGAGACCTGGATTGTGGCCACGGAGGCCAGTGCGGAGTCATCCGTCATGGCGATTGTGCTGGCAGATGCGTTGGATACTGCCATCCAGGAGTTGCCCGATACGCTCCGGGCAGCCTTTGTTCTCAGAGATGTGGAGGAACTCTCCACTTCGGAAGTCGCCCAGGTGCCGGGAATCGGTGAGTCGGCCGTGAAGATGCGACTGGCGCGGGCACGTGAGCAGATGCGAGTCTCGTTGGGAGATCGACTATGGAACTGACATGCGAGAGCCTCGAAACGCTCCTTCCCGAGATGATCGATGGTCGGCTGAGCAAAGAGCAGGAGATGGGGGCTGCCACACATTTGGCCACTTGCGAGAACTGCCGGTTGATCGTCGATGAGACCAACCAGGTGCGGATTGCGGCGCGAGAACACGGGCGTGTCGAGATGCCCGATGAGGTACGCGCCCGAATCCGCGGATCTCTCGAAGAGGAGCAGGCCCGGGGTTAGGGGTGGTCTCGATTCACTCTCTGACCCAAATCGGGTCGCCGCGTTCCACAGACCCCCGGTTGCTCGATCGATTCTTCGGCTCGTCGGAGGGAGTCCTCCCGCTGTGGATGGCCGAGCCCTATGTCCCGCTTTTGCCGGCCGTCAGTGAAGCACTGAATGAGCGGGCAGCCCAAGGTTGGTATGGCTACGAGACGCGCCCTCGGGAAGTGTTGGACATCTTCTGGAACTGGATGGAGCGACGCCATGGCTGGGATGGGTCGGGGCTCATCACGTCAGTTAGCCCGAGCATCGGCACTTCGATCGCCGTTCTGGTCGGATTGATCACCGAAGAGAATGACGGCGTGATTCTGCAACCTCCGGTGTTCACCGATTTCAAGCCTCTGATCAAGAGGGCCGGGCGCGAGCCCATCCGAAACTCGCTCCGGCTCGAGAATGGCTTGTACACGATGAACCTCGAGGACCTGGCGGCGAGGGCGTCTAAGCCCGAGAACAAAGTTCTGATTCTCTGCAATCCGCACAACCCCGTTGGGAGAGTGTGGACAGCGGAAGAACTCAAAGCCGTGGCAGAGATCTGTAGCGCCGAGGGCGTGACGGTCATCTCCGACGAGATCCATGCGGATCTTGCTCTCTCCCCGAGCCAATTCGTGCCATTTGCCACAGCGGCAGAAGGATCAGGTGTCCGCTGGGCCGCGACTCACGGCCCCATCAAGACGTTTGGGGTTGCCGGGGTCGCTGATACGCTTCTCATCACCGACGACGAAGAGCTGTCAGCAGGTTTCAGGTCCATGACGGAACGTCTTCACTTGACGCGCAACAACGTGTTCGCTCTCGCTGCCACGAAGGCTGGCTACCTGGCCGGTGATGAATGGGTCGACGGGCTATTGGCACTTGTGGCCGACAACGTCGAAGCCCTCGAACAAGGTCTGCCCGGCGAAGTAGATCTCATCAAGCCCGAAGGCACATATCTTGCCTGGTTGGATTTCGGACAACTCGAAATGGATGTACCCGAGTTGGCGAAGTGGCTCGTTGGGGAGGCTCGTCTAGCGCTGAGTTCGGGGCATTGGTTCGGGAGGGAAGGCGCCGGTTTCGCCCGAATGACGATTGCGGTCGACCCGGTCATCATTGACGAAGCAGTCGGGCGTTTGCGGACTTCCGTGGCGAAGAGGTAGCTGCCGGCGATGACAGGTTGCGCTAGTGGTGCCCGCCCGAGATGAGGTTTCTCAGGCGTATCAATCCGGATCTTCCCCTGGAGACGGTCGCGGATGTGCTTGCCGAGGAGTACGGACTCAACGGTGGTTTGACACTCTTCGAGAGTGAGCGGGACCAGAATGTGCGTGTCGATGCCGCCGAGCGCTCGTATCTCCTCAAGGTTTTCAACGGAGACGAAGACCAAGCGGCAATTGACTTTCAGATCAAAGGGCTTCGACACATCCAACGGGTCGACCCCGCTGTTCCGGTACCTCGTGTCCTTCCCACCCTCAACGGAGCGGCCACCGGCAGTGTCCTGGGGCCGGATGGCACCAGCCACACCGTGTGTCTCCTGTCATTCCTGGAAGGCGTTGTCGCGGGCACCCGCCCCGAGTTCGATACGCCGGCCTTCCGGCGAAACACGGGGGCGATGTTGGCTCGTCTCGACAGTGCACTCCGTGGCTTTTTCCATGTCGCTTCCCTTCAGGATCACCCGTGGGACATGTCTCGGGTGCCTCGCCTGTTGGAGTACACCCGGTATGTCGAGAACGACTCGGCTCGCCGCAGCGTGGTTTCGATACTGGAGCAGATTCGTGATCACACCCTTCCGGCGTGTGCCTCACTGCGTCATCAGGTAATCCATCAGGACGGACACACGTGGAACCTGGTCGTTGATCCCGAGGATCCGGCCGAGATTTCGGGAATCATTGATTTTGGGGACATGGTTTACGGCCCGCTGATAAACGAACTAGCGGTCGCTGCCTATCTCTCAGGACGCGCTGCTCCGTCACCGGAGGCCTTGATCGATATCGTGGTTGGGTACGACTCTGTGACGTCTCTGGAGACGGGCGACGTCGATGTGTTGTTCGATCTCGTGCTCGGACGGATGGCGATGAACCTGATCCTCTCCGAGGCTCGTGCCGCGCTGTTTTCCGACGAGCCTTCTGACGAATCGGATCCGGAGGCGCTGTGGGAGAGGATTGAGGGCGCCATCGAGGTGGCATCGGATGTCGAGAACTCAATTCGGCGGACTCTGGGATTCCCGTCACCGGCCTACGGTGTTTCGACTTCCGAACTGCGCTCACGTCGCGTCGCGGCGCTGGGTAGCCATTCGCCTCACTTCTACGCAGAGCCCCTTCACGTAGCCGCTGCGGAGGGCATGTGGATACACGGCGCTGACGGAAGGAAGTATCTCGACTTCTACAACAACGTGCCAACCGTCGGGCATACCAACCCTCACGTCGTCAACGCCGTTTCACGACAGCAGGCAACCCTGAACACCAACACCCGCTACCTCTATTCGACGGTGGTCGAGTATGCACAACGACTCGCCGACACGCTCGAACACGGCCTTGATGTGTGTTTGTTCGTCAACTCAGGCAGCGAGGCCAACGACGTGGCAAGCCAGATCGTAAAGCACCGGGCGGGCGCCGATGGTCTGCTGGTGATGGCCGGCTCATACCACGGGATGACCGAAGCCGTCTTGGACATTTCGGACGGGGAGGTCACATCCCGATCTACCAACGTGGCAACGATCATGGCGCCCGATGACTTCCGCCAGGACCCGGTTACCCCTGCCCGTGCTGCCGCCGAAGCCGAGAGGGCCATAGGCCGGATCAAGGAAGTTGGACACGAGTTGGCAGGGTTCTTCATCGACCCGGCCATGACTTCGAGCGGAATCCCGAATGTTCCGCCGGGGTTTATCGACGCCATCGCCGGGGTGATCCGAGCCCATGGCGGTCTCGTGGTCTCGGATGAGGTCCAATCGGGGTTTGGTCGGACCGGCGTGATGTGGGGCCATGAGCGGGAGGGTTTCGTCCCCGACATTGTGACCATCGGGAAACCTGTGGGCAACGGGCAGCCGCTCGGTGTTGTGGTCACCAGGCGAGAGATTCTCGACAGCTTCATGGAGCAGAAGGAACTGTTCAGCACGTTCGGTGGCAATCCAGTCTCGTGTGCCGCAGGCCTGGCTGTGCTGGATGTGATCGAGAACGAGGGCCTTGTCGCCAACTCGGCGTCCGTCGGTCGATATCTCAAAGATTCCCTCGTCCAGTTGGCACAAACCCAGCGTCTTATCGGTGACGTACGCGGTAGCGGATTGCTGGTTGGCCTCGAATTGGTCAGCGATCGGGACCAGAAGGCTCCGGCCGCTGGCGAAACTGCCCTGCTGGTCGAACTGATGAGAGAAGCAGGCGTCTTGGTCGGCAGTTCAGGACGCCAGCAGAATGTTCTCAAGCTGCGACCGCCACTCATCGCCCGCCGTCAGCATGTCGACATCTTCATCGAGGCCTTGGACTCCTCCCTCCGCGAGGTCGATCGTCGGGGTGCTTGACTCCCCATCCGATCACCGGGCGGCTGCAAGCCCTCTCGTTAACGTCTGCCCGGCCGCGCAGAGGAGCCGAATGGCACGTCGGAACAGGGTTGACCCGTGGGGAGATCTTCACGCCGTTTCGGCACGTGGCATGTTCACCGGGAATCGCGGCTGTCTCGTTGATGACGACAGGCGGCTGAGACGTCATCACAACGGCCCACTTTGGATCGTCTGTCGTCTCGATTTCGAGGGCTTCAACCAGCCTCTCGATGCTCCGAGGAGGTGGACCCCCTTGTTCTTCCTCGACGATGCCGTGGCTTTGGCCGCCGGTCATCGACCTTGTGGGTACTGCCGGAGGACCGAGTATCGGTCGTTTCGAGATGCGGTGACCATCGCGACGGAATCGGACAGGCCCTCTTCTGGCGGGAGAGTTGAATCGGATGCTCAACGCGGAGAGGCGTCGGCAGGGTCGTGGTTTGGACCGTGCGGGAGACAGGATCCGGTGGACCGGCGATCTGGATGTTGTGCCGACGGGCACTGTTGTCATCCTCCCAGGATCGGACGATCCCCACCTCGTGACAAGCAACCACCTGCAGGACGTTTGCCTTCGACGGGTGGCGGCCCCCCGTCGAGCGTCCCCAACATGTCACTGTGGAGGTGCTGACGCCACCAACCTCGGTCGCCGCGCTCCGAAACGGATTCGCCCCCACCCTCCATCCAAGTGCTGGAGGATTGACTATCGCGGGATGACGCGTGTCATCGGGTGCGCAGAAACTGGGAAGTCCTCGCGGCTCGCCCAGAGAGGTCGACCCACAGTTGAGCCGATCCTGGATGGTCCGAGGCGAGTTGGGACCACCGGCTGGCGGCATCCTCGAACAAGCCGACCAGATCGGACGATGAATCGGTCCTCGACACAATCACCCCTGACCAGACAGAGCGTATCCAGTCCGGCAGGTTCCGTTGATTGTGGTCGAGAGGTCCGAAAGAGTCCTCTCCCTCAATGTGAAGCCCTTCCCGTCCCGGGGTCAGGGGCGCAACTCTCATTTCGCCGGCGAACGCAAGGAGAATGTCGCGATCAGAATGAGCTGTTTCTCTGTGGCTGTCGTGAGCGCGGCCCATGGTGTCGAGCCAGGGAACAGCCCAGTGGATTATGCGATCAGCAAACAAGAACTTTCTCGCCTCGTAGGCCCGTGTCGCGATGTCACGAGCTCCTGTTTCCCATCCATCTGCCTCTGCCGTTGCCAGGCCTGCGGCAAACGAAGCCAACGAGGACAGATCGTGGCCCGGTAGGTCGTGACCCCACTCGCCTGCTCTTCGGCTCAGATCGTCAGCAGGGTCGTAGAACACGACGATGTCGACCTCGATGGGCGACCGGTCGGTCCACAGATCGGGAACGGCCTCGTGGCTCCAGTGGTCGGCAAGACCGGCCCAGAGTTCCTTCTCGGTCAGGGCTCTCTCAGTAGCGGTAGGCATCCGGCGTCGGCTTCACCGGTCGGTCCAGCCACAGGGGCCTTCGGTTCCCGTCAGGACCGGGGCCGGGCTTGGTCATCTCGAGCCACTTTTCGAATACCTGGGTGCTCTTGGCGGTGTCGACGACCACGTCCCCGTATTGGTCGCCCTCCTGAGCCGTGGTCAGGGTGACACGCTGGTGCCAGGCGTGCATTCCCGACACCGGATCCGGATGGACCGGGAATGCCAGGTTCTGATTCACCCCTGGATCTTTCCACCAGATCCTTGATGAGTCGGGGTCGTCAGACTCGAAAGGCTCTATGCCCTTCAACTGGCGGAGTCGCCATTTGCCATCCCCGAGTTGGTCGATGTTGACCAGCGCCGAGCTCCAACGCTCGTTCCCGGTCTTGTCCTCCTGACGCCAGCGACCCATGTGATGCGAGGCCGCCACCACGCCGGGTCGGATGCCCTCGGTTCGCCAGGCACGCATGACGAACCATCCAATGTCGGTGGTGATCCGAACCATTTCGCCGGTCTCGAAACCGAGGGCATCCGCGTCGACGGGATTGACCCAGAGGGGATGCCCATGACTGATCTCGTACAGATATTTGGCGTTGCCCGACCGGGTATGAATCAGAGTCGGCAGACGAAAGATCGGGAGCAAGATGCGCTCATTTCCTCCGAGATCCAGGTCACGCCAGTTGACGTGCGACTTGAGATAGGTGGGAATCGCCTCCTCGCCCCATCCCCAGTCGTCCATCGTCTCGGAATACCACTCGAGCTTCTGGGAAGGCGTCTTGAAGCCCGTCTTCAGCTCACCGTCGATGCTGACTCCGTTCCTCGGGTCGGCAGGCGGGCGCTCATGGACCTCGTAGATGTCGCGTTCCACCTCAAATGCGCCGTACTTCCGCATGAAACCGAGCGGGTCAAGACCTTCCTTCTGAGCTGCCTCGGGAAGACCGGGAACACTGTTCTCGAACATCCAGCCGTAGTACTCGTCGACCGAAACCGGTCGGCTCGGGTCGTTGGGCGATTCGAACCATTTCCTGATCCCGAGCGATCCGTCGGGGTCGATGTGAAAAGAGAGGTCGAACCAGAACTCGGTTTCCTCCCACACTTCCCCGGGGTTGGCCTCGTATGTCCGGTTGAAGGTCTTGCCGTCTCGCTCGCCGGCCACACGGAGCACTGGTTGACGGAAACCAAGCCATTGGGCGGCGTGAGTTTCGTAGGAGTGGGTGTCGTGACGCTCAGCCGATACACCCATCGGCAGCACATAGTCGGCGTACCAGGCGGTCTCCGACCAGGTCGGGGTGAGCGCCACATGAAGGCCAACCATCTCCTCGTTGGTGAGTACCTCCAGCCACGAAAAGCCGTCGGGGTTGGTCCAGATCGGGTTGTAGACCCTGGTGAAGTAGACGTCGAGTTTTCCACGACCCTGTTTGAGAAGATGAGGAAGCAGGAAGCTCATCTCATGATGGGCGAGGGGGTACTCGATCGGCCACAGAAGCTCGTTCCACCGGCTGTGGGGTGGTGGCGTGTTCCAGTGCTCTGGCTTGAACTTTCCCCAGGCGCTTGGCGAAAGCCCGCCCTTGGTGCCCACCGACCCGGTGAGGACATGGAGAAACTGAAGCGTGCGGGCAGCCTGCCAGCCCCCGAGATTCCCCGATCCTGTTGAGCGCCAGGTGTGAGAGGCAAACTGGTGCCCCGCGTCGGCGATCTCTCGAGCCACCTCGACGATCTGGTCGATGGAGACGCCGCACTCCTCCGCGGCCCACTCAAGTGTGTAGTCGGCGTAGGTCTCCTTCAAGCCCTCGATGAATGACTCGTAGGTGCGGTCCCTGTCCGGGAATCTCTTTTCCAGCGACGTTTCCCAGTTGACCCAACGGCGAACAAATTCGTGATCGATGGTGTCCCATTCGAGGAGAAGCCGGGCGATGGCGAGGAAGAGCCCGGCTTCGGTCCCCGGCCATGTCGAGAGCCAGTAGTCGGACATCGAGGCGGTGTTGGAGAGCCTCGGGTCGATGGTGCAGAGCTTGGCGCCCGACCTCTTCGCCTCCATGATCCGCTGGGCGTGCGGGTTGAAATAGTGACCCGTCTCCAGGTGGGAAGACAGCAGAAGGATGAATCGGGCGTTGGCGAAGTCGGGAGAGGGCCGGTCATGCCCCGACCACATCGCGTATCCCAGCCTTGCGCCGGAAGAGCAGATGTTGGTGTGGGAGTTGTGCCCGTCGACACCCCAGGCTTTCAGGGTTCGATCCATGAACCCGTCCTCGCCGGGCCGGCCGACGTGGTACATGATCTCGTCGTGGCGGTTCTCGCGGATCGCCTTCCCGATGCGGCCGCCGATGTCGGCGAGAGCGTCCTCCCAGGTGACCCTTTCCCACTCGCCTGACCCCCTTTTCCCCTTGCGCCGCATGGGGTAGAGGATGCGCTCGGGGTCGTTGACCTGATTGATGGTGGCCGGCCCCTTGGCACAGTTGCGTCCCCGTGAGCCAGGGTGGGCGGGGTTGCCCTCGAACCGGCGTATCTCACCGGTGTCCTTGTCGACATAGGCAAGAAGACCACAAGCCGATTCGCAGTTGAAACAGGTGGTCGGCACCAACCTGTAGCGGTTCTCTTTACGCTTTGGGCCAGGCTTTGGCGTCCCATTCGACCCAGTCGTCCCATAGGTCCGGAGGCGGATAGTTGGTCAGGCCCCCTCCCGGGACCAGCCGTGGTATTTCGCGATTTGTCGTCATTTCATCCTGCCCCTTCAACTCAACGGAACACTCTGGCCGGCGTTGACGAAAGCGTCGTCCGCGAGGTAGATGCCTGCCATCGCGGCTACACCCACCCGAGAGCGCCGATTGCGGCGGATGCTCCGCTGAGCGCGAAGGCGGCTGCAGCGATCGGCACGACCACCACGAGAAACTGACCGAGCCACCATCGGGTGGCGAACTCACCCCTGGTCATATGGTGCATCGCAGCCTCGGCGTTGGTGGTGGTGTGCGAGGCGAAGAGCTCGGTCAGGGACATCAGCCCCACCATGGCCGCACCGATCAGCATCACCCAGGCAAACGGAGTGACGGAGGCAACCAATACGCGCATCGACAGGGCGGCCATCAGAGAAATGCCGCCGCCGACGGCGAGGGCGCCGCCGATCATGTGCCATAACAACAGCGGGGTCTGCCAGAGGTCTCGTCCCTCGGCCTGGCCGAACAGATAGGCGGTGTATCCGGATACGCCCAATCCAGCCACGGCGGAGGCCCAGATCACCGGTTCGAGGAACCCGATGTCGAAGACACCTAACAAGAACCAGACGCCCATCAATGCGGCAAACCCTCCGAGGATCCAGGACCCTCGGACCAGCCAGGAACGCGGGTTTCCCTTGGTCAGCAGGTAGAAGAAACGATCGGGTCGCTTCAGGTCCCAGACCAGAAGCGCGCCGGTGACTAACAGGAAGATGCCGGCGACCAGCGGCGCCAGCCAGCGCATCCATGCAGTATCGGTTCTCACGCCGAATGCAAGGGCGGCGGCCGCGGCGATAGCAATCCCGGCCGATATCCCCTTGGTGAGAAAATAGGAGCTCACTTTCCATCCCCATGGCATCGGATGATCAATGTTGTAGACGACACGCGGTGGCCTGTCGGACCGATCCCGATCGATGCTCACCGGCGGAGAAGGTGAAGCCTCCGCTCCGAAGTTGCCGACCGCCGTCTCCACGGCTCTGGGAGTCAGGTCCACAGACATCCAAGAATTGCCGGTGGCTTCAGCATCACGCCAAACGCCGGAGTCACCCAGTGAACCGGATCGAGCCGGATCGAGAATCGACGATTCGACACCCTTGTAGAAGACATTTGGCCCGGTTCCCTGTTCGGGAGCCCGAACCGTCAGCTTCTCCGTCGCCACCATCCGCGCGATCTGGGTGGTCGGATCATCGATATCCCCGGCGATGATGGCTTGCTCGGGGCAGACAATGACACAGGCCGGTTCAAGGCCGATGTCGACCCGGTGGGCGCAGTAGTTGCACTTCTGCGCGGTGTTCTCCATCGGATCGATGTAGAGAGCATCGTAAGGGCAGGCCTGCATACACGACTTACAGCCGATGCAGAGGTCGGTGTCGAAGTCGACGATCCCGTCGTCACGTTTGAACAAGGCCTTGGTTGGACAGATCGCCACGCATGGCGCATCGGTGCAGTGGTTGCAACGGAGAACGGAGAAGAACCTCCTGGTGTCGGGCCAGGTCCCCTTCTCGATGTACTTGACCCATGTCCGGTTGACGCCGAGTGGAACCTCGTGCTCGGTCTTACAGGCGACCGTGCAAGCGTGACATCCGATGCAAACGTCCTGGTCGATTACAAAGCCGTACTTCAGGACGCGCTCCAGTCGATGGTGATTCAGCCCTTCTTGGAGGCGAGTGTAGTTCTCCACTCTTTTCGGCTGAGACATGGGTCACCGACTCGGCCAGGTGGTTTGCCCGGGCAGGACACTCGATAGAATCGGCGTTTGCCAGACCCGGGCCACCGCCAGTTCTCGACGGCCGACATCGTTGCCGGTGTCAGTGTTGCGCTGATCCTCATCCCTCAATCCCTCGCCTATGCCGGGATTGCCGGAGTCCCGGCCCACGTCGGTCTTTTTGCGGCGGCCTTGCCGACTATCGCGGCGGCCATCTTTGCTTCCAGCCCGTACCTTCAGACCGGGCCTGTTGCCATGACCGCCTTGCTCACGTTCGGGGCCCTCTCGGTGGTGGCCACACCGTTCAGCCCCGAGTACGTCGCGTTGGCCGCCCTTCTGGCACTCGTGGTCGGCGTGATGCGTGTTGTCATCGGGATGACGCGATTTGGCGTGATCGCCTATTTCATGTCGCGCCCGGTGATGATCGGATTCATGACCGGGGCGACGATACTGATCGCGGCATCCCAGGTTCCAGCCCTGCTCGGTGTCGAGCGGGGCGACGACGGACTACTTGCAGAGGCCTGGCTCGCCTTCAGCAATCCGTCCGGCTGGCAACTGGGCTCGGTCGTTTTCGGCATCGCCGCAGTGGTGGTGATCGAGGGGGCACGGCGTATCGACCGCCGCTTACCCGGCGTGCTGCTGGCTGTCGCCGGTGCCATCCTGGTCAGCGTCTTGGTCGGGTTCGACGGCTTGACGGTGGGGGAGATTCCGAGCGGTTTCCCTGAGTTCAGTCTGAATCTTCCCTGGTCATCTGTGGTCTCGCTGCTCATCCCGGGTCTTGTGATTGCTTTGGTCGGGTTTACCGAGGCTGCCGCGATCTCGACCGTTTTCGCTGCCGAGGATCGTACCCACTGGAATCCAAATCGCGAGTTTGTCAGTCAGGGAATGGCCAATCTTGCTTCAGGGATTTCCGGTGGCTTTCCGGTAGGGGGCTCGTTCTCGCGTAGTTCGGTCAACCGACTGGCGGGGGCGAGAACCAGGTGGAGCGGGGCTGTCACCGGGATTGCCGTGTTCCTCTTCTTCCCGATAGCGGGTGTTCTGGAGCCGTTGCCGACGGCCGTTCTCGCGGCCGTCGTGATTGTGGCCGTTGTCAGACTTGTTCGACCTCAAGAGATAATTCCCATCTGGCGTCAGTCACGTCTCCAGGGTGGTGTGGCCACGTTCACGCTTCTCGCCACGCTTTTCCTCGCCCCCCGGATCGACCTGGCCGTAATGCTGGGAATCGGCGCTTCGATTCTCGTTCATCTCGGACGCGAGCTGAAGCTGACGGCGGAGGTAGAGGTAGACGGGGATCTCCTGCGGATCGCTCCCCGTGGCGTCATCTTCTTCGGCTCGACGCACAAACTGAGCAACACCCTCCTGGAGAGTCTTGCCGACCACCCGAACACGCAACGGCTTGTCGTTGACCTTGGTGGGGTGGGGCGGATCGACTTCACCGGCGGTGACGCATTGAGGGCGGTGGTGATCCACTCGCGGGCGGCGGGTCTTGAAGTCTATTTCGAGAACATTCCGCCTCATGCCGAGCGAATTGTTCGCGGCGTGTTGAACTCCCTCGACTAAGTGGGGACTAAGGCCTGAGCAGCACCTTGCCGGTCGTTTGGCGGCCCTCCAGGGCACGATGAGCATCGGATGCCCGTTCGAGTGGGTACTCAGCCCCGACCCGCACGTTGAGTTGCCCTTCAGCGATCCACTCGAACAGAGCGTTGGCGCGTCCCAGCAACTCCTCCCTCGTCTGCAGGTAGTGCGCCATGGTGGGACGGGTCAGGAACAGTGAGCCCTTTTGCGCCAGTGTCAGCGGCGACACCTCGGGCACGGGGCCCGATGCGTTGCCGAATGTGATCATCATCCCCCTGGGGCGGAGGAGATCGAGACTGTCCTCGAAAGTGGCTGCTCCGACACCGTCATAGATGACGTCGAGTGGATGAGACCCGAAAGCATCTTCTATCGCATCCTTGAAGTTCTCCCGGGTGTACACCACGACATGGTCTGCCCCGGCGTCCCTGCTGAGCTGGGCCTTCTCATCGGTCCCGACGGTTGTGATCACCTCAGCGCCATACAGCTTGGCGATCTGGGTGAGGAGCAGCCCGACACCACCTGCGCCGGCGTGGATCAGACAACGGTCGCCGCTCGCGAGCGAGAAGGTGTCGGTGGCCAGATAATGGGCGGTAACTCCCTGGAGGAGCATTGCTGCCGTCGTGGCCTCGTCGACGTCGTCCGGGATGGGAATGGCTGCGTCTGCGGGCACCGCGTGTTTCTCGGCATAGCTGCCTATCACGCTGGTCCAACCAACGCGATCACCTATGGAGAAGTCATCAACCGATTCGCCGACCTCGATGACCAGCCCTGCTCCTTCGAGACCGGGCGTGAAGGGCAAGTCCATGGGGTAGAGGCCACCCCTGTGGTATGTGTCGATGAAGTTGAGCCCGGCTGCGAAAACCTGGACAACCAGCTCTCTCCCTGCGGGCCTCGGGTCCGGAACATCGGCGAGGACCAGCTTCTCGGGGCCTCCACCTTCAGCTACGACGATTGCCTTCACGGACGCTCCACCTTCCATCCTCTTGCCCGCATCTCGTCTGCGAGCATCTCATCTGACAGGTAGGACAAGTCGAAGGGGTCACGTTCCATTCCCAGACATCGCTCGATCGGGTCGCGCAAGGTCCTGGCCCACGCCTTTCCCTTGGCCTCCGCTTCTTGGCTCAGGGTGGAGTCGGGGTTGACGGTGTAGACACGGGCGAGAATTTGAGGGTTCCCCCGAGATCCCTTCTCCCCGTAGACGAGCAGGACAGATCCGATCGGCACGTCCTGGATGCCTCCCACACTCACGAACGCCCCGTCGTAGGCCCACCCCGAAGACTTGTTGGTGTCGACCGAGTCAACGACTTTCGCCCAGTTCTTGTGACGCTCGTCGCCAAGCAGAGGGACGTCAATGGCAACAAATGGTGCTTCGTCCATGAGAGGAGGGTAGGCAATGCGACTCAGTGGCCCGTAGCCCAAATAGCTGCGCGGTCTCACCGGCCCTCGACGCCTCTGGCGGCGTCCTCCGCCTCTACGCAGCTACGGCTGCGCCTTCGTTGTGCGTCCTGGCCAGATGGGCGCCGATGACTCGGTGGCATCGCGGCATCAGTCGAGCGACGGCTCCTAGTAGCAGTCTCCGTAGCCTGCGGCCCGAATAGCTACGCTCTACCCATATGGCCATGCTTCGACTATTCGCAAGCCTTCGTGAGATCGCCGGGACCGCCCGGGTGGACATCACCGCTACGACTGTTGGCGGTGTCATCGACACGGCCAACGAGAAGTTCGGACCTGATTTCGAAAGAGGTGTCGAGACGTCTCGGGTATGGGTGAACGGTGAGGAGGCGGCCTTGGCAGACTCCGTGGGGGAGTCCGACGAAGTAGTTCTGCTGCCTCCCGTCTCAGGGGGCAGCCAACCGGCGACACTCGCAGCGGTCGACCTGCTTGGGTTTCTGCCCATCGTCGTTTTGGTGGTGGCAGTTCTCGCCAACACCCAGAGCCAGGAGATCTGGGCCGCGGCGCTGGTGGCAATCGCCGCCGCATGGGCGCTCGACCTGTCGGCAGCGTTCGCTGCCAGAGGACGTCTGCTGGCCCCTCTGGCCATTACGACCACCGCGGCTGCGGGAGCTCTCTCGGCTCACATCATTGGCGGCGCCGGGTATGGCCTCACGGTGGCCCTTGCCGTCGCGATCGTGCTCGGCTGGGCGGTGGTATTTGCCGACTATCGCAGCGTTGACGTCTACTCCCCAACCCTGCTTGTCGGTCTCCTCGCAGGTCTGGCGACTGCGTCGATGGTCCTGTCCCGATCGAGCTTCTCGCCCGACAACCGTGCAGTGGATGTATTTCTCTTTGCAGTCATTGTCGGTGTGCTGCTTGGTGCGCTGGTGGCCCGGATGCCGGCTATCCCATTTCTAGATCAATTCTCCACAACTGCCATTACCGCAGTCCTGGCGGCGGTCGCAGCCGCTGCCTTCTGGAATCTCGATGCGGTCGGTTATCTCCTGGTGGGTCTTGGCATTGCCGTCGCCTTGGTCGCCGGCCACGGTTTGTCTTCGATGCTGCGGACGGGACGGGTGACGCTCACCGAGCGTTCTCCGGGGTTGCTGGCATCCCTGGACGGGGTGATTCTCGCTGCTGCCATCTACTATCCGCTCATTCGGGTGATTCTCTAGATCAATCGCCGGCCTTCCTCCCACGGCGACCCAGATTGCGGTAGTCATGGATGAGCGAGGTCAGCCGGCTCGAACTACTGCAAGCCTCAGCCCCTGGTTAGCATTTGGCCCCAATGGCTGCTCTGAAGGCGCGTTATCGCGCACTTCTCTCTCATCACTCTGGTCGCGTTGGTGGCTTCCCTGTTTCCCGTCTGCCCACCCTCGCCGTCACCAAGTCACAGGTCGATGCGGCCTGTGAGGACTCGCGTGAGCAACTGGCCGAGTACAGAGAGGCTCGCGCCGACTTTCGACGATGCCGCAGTCAAGTATGAAGGTGTGCTTGTTGAAGTCGACATTCTCGAGGCCAAGCAAGGGTCGGATTCAGGGATCGGTCGACAACCGTTCCGAGGAGCTCCTCTCCGTCCAGGACAGAATCGAAGAGCAAGCCGTTCAGCTCTACATGTTGGGGGGCTTCTCCAACCCCGGCATCATCCTCAACGCGTCTTCTGTCGACCAGTTTCTGACGACCTCTGAGTTCCTCAGCGCGGCCACTGTCGGGTGGGACAGGAGTCGATCACCGACCTGATCGCCGCCAGGAGGCGAGCTTGGACGTTTCCAGGTGGAGCTCGATGAGAATCACGATGCCCTCGAGATCGCCGAAGCCCAAAGCACTCGAGTTCAGGGGCATCCAGGAAGAGGCAATGGGACGTGAGCAGGCTTCCTACGCCAAGCTGAGTGGGACGATGCAAGGAACTCCAGAAGCAGTACGAGATCGAGCAAGCGGCAGCCCGCTCAAGCGGCACGCCAGCGTCGCTTCCGGGTCGGTTCAGGTCGGGCTCGTTCATATGCCCCTTCGAACCCCGGCCGGACATCTTTTAGGGACACTTGGGGGGCCTCACGCTCGGGAGGGTAGGGACCCACAAGGGAACGGACATGTTCGCGGCATGGAATGAGCCGATGTACGCGGTTGCGGCAGGAACGGTATGGGTTGGGAACCGGGGTCTGGGCGGAAAGACTGTCTGGTTGACAGCCAGCAACGGCGTCGCCTACTACTACGCCCACCTGGCCGGTTGGAACGTTTCCAGCGGTCAGCGGGTGAGTCAGGGACAGGTAGTCGGCTTCAACGGTGACAGCGGCAACGCGAGGGGCGGAAGCCCTCATGTCCATTTCGAGATTCATCCCGGCGGAAGGGGCGGAGCAGCGGTGAACCCCTATCCCACCCTGGCCGCCGCCTGCAAGTAACCTGACGGGCGTGACCGACAAGCGCCGCCGCATCGACATCGTCCTCGAGCCTGAGTACCTGGACAACCTGTCGGGCCTCGACCTGAACGAACTCAGACGGAGACGCCACACCGCCGAGGACGTCGAGTCTCAGATCTCCTATTACCGGCGTCTGCTCCATGGGCGCATGGATTTGTTGAATTTCGAGCTGCGTCGTCGTGGCGGCGAGGAAGAACGTACCCTGCTCGAGGCTTTGCCCGAGATCCTTGCTAGCGGAATGGTCTTTGGCGAGGAGCCCAACCTGAGACATATCGAGACGATGCCGCCGATTCCGTCGAAAACCGGGCGCCGGCTGATCGACAAGATCATGGACGACAGCGTTCTCACCCAGCTCTCGGATCTGTCGGACGATGATGTCGTTGAAGCTCTCGATCAGATTCAGGAGGTTGAGACCGAGATGTCCAACCAGCGCAAGCAATTGCACGCTGTAATCGACACTCTCCAAAGCGAGATCGTCGCGCGTTATAGGAGCGAACAGGGCGAGGCGACGGTCCCGGGCTGAATCTTGCTCGCCGCCCGGGTCAGATCAGGTCTTGTCGAGTCGACCCACCATGGCGTCGTTTCAATTTCCCGCCCCGATGGATCGCTGGTCGCCTGGTCCGGCGACATCGATCGACCCTTCTTCCTGCGCTCATCGGCCAAGCCATTTCAGGCATACGTCTCGCAGTCATCAGGAGCTGGTCTGGAGCCCATCCAGCTTGCAGTGGCGGCAGCCTCGCATCATGGCTTGCCGGTTCATGTGGCGCTGGTCGAGTCGATTCTGGCAAACGTAGATCTCAGCGTCTCAGACTTGCAGACACCTCCAGATTGGCCGCTATCGGAAGAGGCCGGCCTCTATTTGGCACGCAATGGAGAGAGGTCACCCCGCCGAATCTGGCACAACTGCTCGGGTAAACATGCCGGGTTTCTCCGAGCCTGCGTTGCCCGGGGATGGCCGATCGACACTTATCTCTCACCCTCCCATCCGTTGCAGAAACAGATAGTTGCTGTTGTCTCCGAGCTTGGAGAGCACCCGGTCGAACCGGTCGGGGTCGATGGCTGTGGCGCTCCGGTCCTGAGAACAACCGCCCGCGCCATGTCGCTCCTATTCGCACGGCTTGGAGCGGAGGATGCCTTCGATGAGGTCCGAGCCGCGATGCATCGATATCCGGCTCTCATTGCGAGCAACGGAAGCGGCGACACTTCGATCTCGGTGGCGATCGACGCGGTGGCCAAGGGAGGAGCTCGAGGTTGCATCGGGGTGGCTGTTGGCGACAGGTTGGGAATGGCAGTCAAGAGCTGGGATGGACTGAAGGACATTGCCGTTGTAGGAGCAGTAGCGGCTCTCGATGCATTGGGTGAGCTGTCAAGACCGGCAGCTACGTATCTCGGGAAGGTGGGTCGCCCAGATGTGATTGGAGGGGAGGTAGCCGTCGGTTCGACCCTGTCCCGATTGGAGCTGGAGTTCGCGTGAGATGGTGCTGGTCGCCTTTCGAGCGATGATCGAGCAGATACGGCGAAACGCGAAACTTCGGGTTAGAAACTTGTGAACACACCCATGTGGAAAAGGGCTGTGGATAACCCCGATTCCTGTTGGTAACCAGAGTATTTGCGCTCAATCTCGGACATGAGGTGATGGTTCACGATGGTTGACGTTGGATAAGGCTATCTACGAGGTCGTTGAATAGAAGTTGGTTTTGTCGTAGATTCGGCATCGCAAACGCCCTAGAGGCAATCCGGAGAAGCGTCCGTTCGGGGAAGTGCGGAGGAGGCTCCGGGAGGTCACTGGGGCGTTTTGCCGTCTCCGGATCTGGCTACGCCTCAGCCACTCAGTCGTGACACATCCCACCAGAAACGTGTTGCCACCAGACAGGACTCGCCGGGAGTCACCGGCTTGTCGGGACCAACTATCAGTGTCGTGGTAGTGGTGGGTGGAATCGTCGTGGTGGTGGTGGCTTTGGCCGCGGTGGTTGCCGGCGACTTCGCCGTGGTGGTGGTGCTGGCCTTGGCCGCGGTGGTTGCCGGCGACTTCGCCGTGGTGGTGGTGGCCTTGGGTGTGGTGGTGGTCGCGGCGGGTGTGGTTGTCGTCGTCGTTGACCCGCCATCCTTCTTCATGAAGACGACTGTCACATAGAGAACACCCTCGAGTGTGCCCGTGCCGATCCCCGCGTAGTTGTAGTCACCGAGGATGTTGGCCTTGTGCCCGGGGGAGTTCATGAAAGCGGTGTGAAGCGAATCCACGGTCCCCCCGCGGCCGACATTCTCACCGAGCTTCGACCAACCGCTTCCTCCTGCCGCCTTCAACTCGGCACTGGTCGAGTGGTAGATGTTGCCGGCGTCCATCATGTCCTGGGTGTGGACGCGGGCGTGATTTCGCAGACCGCCGTCCACGCTCAGAGGAGCGAGTCCGTTGGCGGAGCGAGAGGCGTTGATCTTCGCGAGAAAGCCGGCCTCAGACGCCGAATCGGCGCCGGCCGACAGACCGAGACTGACTGTTGCCAATGAGGCAAGCAGAACAATCGATAGCCATCTCTGTTTCCCCAGCATGGTGGGGTTATCGACCACGAAGAGTGGTTACTTAAGTGCTGGCCCTGGTTCTCACCACTCATTGACAGGTGTCTGATGACGGCTATTCCGTCGGGTGAGTCGTGAACACCACTAGAGACCGAACATGACCTCACGAAGGTTGACCATCGTCGATGCGTAGGTTTGGAGTGTCTAGCCGCATTGAACCAAGTCGGAGTCCGGTCATGCCCTCACCGGCATTGGTCATGACCCGCAGTGTGTCGTCGTCATGGTGGAGGATACCAAGGCCCAGCAACCGCCGCCCTGAGCCCTGAACACCAACGAGTACATCATCGAGCCTTCCAAGATTGAGTCCCACCGGCAGGGTCGGGGCGAATACCGTGGGGCGCACTTTCCACCTATCCAAAGGGGGTTGCAGTGCCGCGGCGAAGCCATCCGCGCGTTTCCGAGCTCGCTCATCTGGTGTCATCGGATGGAGAGCCGGGTCGATGGGCGCGGTGATCACTTCTGCTCCGAGAAAACGGCGCAGCATTCCGACAACTGGTTCCATTTCCTCGCCCCGCTGAAGGGCGATGATTTTCTCGGGTCGGCAGAGTTCCGACTTGTGGTATTTCAGAGTCTCGCCGGACACGCCTGACGCGACCGCCGTTGTGTCGATGATCACGACATCTCCGGCCCGCCTCGCCCGTTCGACCATTACAGCCGTGGCGACGACGTGCTGAAGCACCAACCGCGATGGCGTAACGGTGCCGACGAAGTGGAGCCCGTCGTGTTGGTCGAGGTGTTCGAGGTCGTCCAACGAGTTGAACACCTTCATCCCCACGCACGCCGGTGGGCCGATGGTGGAGTTCCCAACGTCGGCATCGACGAGGACAGGTGTTCGTCCGGCGGCGAGCGCATGACGAACCGCTTGGAGAGCAAGGGTCGTCTTTCCGGTATCGAGCCCCCCGATGAGCATCGACACGTTGGTGGATGCGACGTCCCGCGCCAGATCGTCGTAGGAGTACTCGGTCATTCGGTCAATATAGGGCTGTGCGCTGACGCCATCTCCACGGCACGGCGCTAGCGTCGCCGACGATGTCTCTTCCGGTCAGCTTTCTCTCCGACTTTGGTCATAAGGACGAGTTCGTCGGTGTTGTCCACGGGGTGTTGGCGAAGCTCGCCCCCGAGTCGCCGGTCATCGACATCGCACACGAGATCCCCAGAGGAAATGTCAGGGCAGGGGCCCTTGCTCTGACCCGCGCCATCCAGTACCTGCCCGGGGGTGTTTGCCTCGCTGTCGTCGACCCCGGTGTGGGCTCCGCCCGTAAGGCCATAGCTGCGGAGACACCTTGGGGTTTCTTCGTGGGTCCTGACAACGGGCTTCTGTCGCCAGGTGTGGCAATTGTCGGGGGCGCCTCCCAAATCGTCTCGATCGAGAACCCGGAGTCGATGATCCCTTCACCGGGAGAGACCTTTCACGGGCGAGATGTGTTCGCACCGGCCGCTGCACTCCTGGCTGCGGGAGACACCGCACTCGGCGATCTTGGGCCGACGCTCGCCGACGACGAGGTCACACCGTTGCTTCTTCCCCTCTCCGAAATCGTCAACTCCACGGTCACTGGAGAGGCATGGTGGGTGGACGTCTACGGCAATGTCCAGACCAATGTGTCTCCCGAGGACCTTGATGCTGCCGGAATCAGCCCGGGTGAAACCGTCACTGTGAAGATCGGGTCGACCTTGCACTCGGTCAAATGGGTGACGTCCTACTCCGACGTTCAGGACGAGGAGCCATTGCTCCACGTTGATTCTTCGGGCCTGGTCGCGCTGGCCGTGCGGGGTGGCCGTGCGGTCGATGCCCTCAGCCTCGCCGAAGGCGTGTCCGTCACCCTGGCGGGGAGAAAAGCACCCAAAGCTGGATGACACCTGCCACAGCGATGATGGCGAGAAGGATCAGGATGATGATGGCGGTGCCCGGTCTCACTTGCGGCAGATCGTATGCCGGCCCCGCCGGAACCACTAGCGGTCCGTCGCACAAACTTGTCGAGGCCCCCGTAAACGGGGGCCTCGACTACATGAAGAAGGGTTCCGTCACCGTGGGGCGGGCTGGGAGGCTATCCGTTCACACCTTGGACGAACGTGCCCTAGGTATGAGGGGAACGGAGTGCCCTCCTTCCTGCATGCATCGCGCTTATCGGTCACGGAGAGTGGTTCCTTGAGTAGTTTCTCAGTTCGATTTCTCACCCGCCCCGGATGCCACTTATGCGACGACGCCCGACCGATCGTCGAATGGGCGGTCAGGAAGGCGGATGTCGGTCTCGAAGAGATCGATGTCGACGGTGATGATCCGCTCCTGTCCCTTTACGGAATGAGAATCCCGGTGGTTCTCGGCCCCGATGACGAGGTGATCGCGGAGGGGGTGATCGCGGATCGCAGGGCTCTCAGGAAGGCGATTGCGCGAATGGAGAGCACCTAGCCGAGGTGAGAGATCGAGGCCTCGGGCTCCTGGCTACTATCCGTGGCGTCGCTTCCATCGCCTTCCCCACCATCGGCGGGGGATTCGGCGAGACCGCAATCAATCAGAACTTCGTCCGGATCGCCTCCGCCAAATCGGACGCGCTCGAAGGCGGCAACTGCGGCGATCTGCTCTTCGGTCAGGTTGCTGCTGAAGCCGGGCATTCCGCCGGCGATCGGCTTGGAGGTGTCTCCGTAGCTGTTGTTTCCCGCCGATTGGAACCCTGAGGACCCGAGCCCCACCCAGTCGATGTGATCTTCACAGGCCCCGAATGAGGTGAGCACACCGCCCAGGCCGGGAAAGTCCCTGCGCCTTGACCGCCGGCTCCATGACACCCGGCGCAATTGACACCCGTTACCTGGCCCCCTGCATAGATGTCCGCTCCGAGAACGATGTAGTTGACTCCGCCCCCGCCGACAGACTTACCGGTGAACTCGGAGCCATCACAGTTGACTATCTCGCCGGTCACGACATCGGTCATCAACTCCGTCGCCTCCCCGCACTCACCGGTGGAGGCGCCCCCGAGCGCAAACAACGCGAACAGCGGGACGATCACCAAGACGGCCGTCAGCCACTTGGGGATGACAAAGCTGGTCCGCTCTCTGATGCCGGCGGTGGGCACGGTTATCACCTCAGGGAGGTGCGCTGCCTCGCCCGGGGTCACTTCGGTGGGTATCGGGGCTCTCGTAGTCGCCTGGGGTGTGGTGGGTTGGGCTTCGACCATCACAGGAGCGGGGGACACTGGCACCTGTTCCAGTACTTCTTCTGCAGGGGCGGCCGCTTCCACAGGCTCGTCTGTGACGGTGGTCAAAGCCACGGTGCCGCCACCTCCCCAAGCGGCCAGGATCTCGTCTACCGACGCCCCCGTCTCGGCCGCCCTCGCCTCAGCCGAACGACGTACCAGATCCTCGGGTATTCCGAGGGCAGCAGCTGTGGTGGCAAAATCGCCCATTCCTACCCTCCCGAAGTCCTTGATTCCAACAAGTAGGCGACCAATGCGCCCATGTCGTCTTCCGCCAGATTGTGCGACGGGTGCCCGGTGGTCTCACCCGCGATGGTCGACGCCAACTGGCTCGACGTCATTCGTGTCCCCACGTCGGCGAGATCCGGCCCGAATCGTCGATCTCCCACCACCTGGTTGGTGTCGTTCAAGGTCACGGCTCCAAGGCCAACATCGGCAACGACCGGTCGCACCATCTGAGTGTGACAGGCGGCACATCCGAGGGAGCCATAGACATGTTGGCCATCGACTGCCGCCTGTGAGAAGGGGATCTCGCTGGTTCGAGCACCCGGCTCCTCAACGGCAACTGAGGGGCCAATCAGACCAAGCATGAGAACCACCAGAAACATCCCGATCGCGCCCACGATGATCGTTCCTGGTTTGTCCGGCGGCCCAACAAGAACAGGTGGTCGGTAATCGCCCACAGGTGCCGCGGCGACTGGCGCGACCTCGGATGGCGAAGTCTCAATCTCGATCTCAGGGACGGGATCGGGTTGCTGATCCGGAGGCTCGGTGCTCTCTTCGACGGAGGGCGGCTCCGCGGGTGCGGCGGAGGATGTGCCGGCCATGGCTTCGCCCCCGGCCCAGGCATTGAGGATCTCATCGACACTGGACCCGGTCTCGGCGGCGCGAGCTTCGGCGGAACGACGTGTCAGGTCTTCTGGCATCCCGAGTGCGGCTGCCGCAGCAGCTAGCGGTGTGTCACTCATCGCCGGCGTCCTTGGTCACGAGAACCTCTTGCGTGGTCGCCTTGCCCTGGGTGACCGTTCCGATCACGGTGGCCGCGTACGCGAGCTGGCCGAAGAAAGTGACGACGGCGAACCCGATAGCGATCAGCATCAGAGTCTCGACGCTCGCCCCCAGACCGGCCCCCCAGCCTTCACCGGCATCTATGTAGGCGCCCGAGTTGGAGCCGCCAATCCATGAGTAGCCGGAGACGAGACCGGCGGCCGCCATGAACACAAGAACACCGACCGATCCGGTGAGCGTCAGGGCCAGGAAGGGTCTGGCTCTCTTCGTGTACAACTCCCTTCCGAACAGACGGGGGATGGCCGAGAAGCTCACGCTGGCGATCAGCAAAGTGCCGACGCCTGAGATGGCGGCGTACTCGACGGCCTGCCAGAAGCCCGTCAACGATGTGACCGATGCGATCGAACGGAAACCTGCAAGTGCCGCTATCACTGCGACACCCACCCCGAGATAGAGACCGAGGACACCGGATCTCAAGTCAGCCCTATCTCGAACCTCGTCCCAGGCGCCTTCGAGGGTCAGCGAGGCGTTGACCGCATTTGCCAGTGCTCCGATTGGGAACGCGAGACCGATGCCGGCGCCGACACCGGACAACCATGAGGGCCCCGGCCCAAACATGAGTTGGGCCGTCCCCCACCAGACCGCGGCGAATCCGAGGGACCAAAACCCGACCATGGCGAGCTGGCGACTGGCGAGGGAGACATCGAGCTCTCTGACCATCGTGAAATAGAAGAGCCCCGTTCCGACGGTGAAGAGAAACATCGTGACAAACCCGGCGGAGAAGAACACCTGGGTGTAGCCGACTGCAAGTGATGACAGGTAGGGGAGGTCGCCCGAGAAGAGAGCCAGATAGAGGAGAGGCAGCCAGATGACTCCGCCGAGAACAAACCAGAGGGTCACGTAGCTGTGGTTCTCGGTGCGTGCCGAGATGGTTCCGATGGTGACCAGCGCGGGAACAGCGAGAAGGAGAGTCATCGGCAGGTTGATCCACCACGGAAGACCGAATGGCTGGCCACCTGTGCCGAACCCCAATCCGATCGCCAGCAGACCAACGGGTACCAGACCCGCGATTCCTATCAGTTCGAACTTTGCGAGATTGGCGGCTTGCAGCCTTGTTCCTGTGAGACGGGGAAGGACGTAGTAGACGCCCCCTATCAGCGATATGGAGATGAACCCGATCATCAGAGTGAGGTTGGCCATTGGCTCGAGACGCCCGTAGGTCACGGGGAAGATATCGGCGAACCGCAGAGACATCAGCGAGGCCAGCTTGAGTCCCCCACCGAGCACGAGAAAGACGGCACCGGTCAACAAGTGATTCGCGGCGGCGCGACTGTCATCCTCCACTCCAACGGGGAGTGTTCGACTGTCATCAGTTCGGGTGTCGGTCAAGGGCCTTCCTCGTCAGAAGTGAGACGGGCGGGAGCATAACTACTTCCACGAAACACAATGCCGCTACATTGACCGGAGTTTTTGCCACGGGTTGGGTTAACCAACAGGGCCTGCTTGTGCTAGAAACGCCCCAACAGCCAACTAAGCGCGTCCGGACTGAACCTGACTATGTATCGCCTCGGAGAACTAAGCGACAAACGCCGCAGAGCCATCGGATCGGCTTTGCTCATTCTCGGTGTCCTCGGTTTGACGCTCGGCGTCGTCTGGATTCACTGGTCGAGCCTCCCGGAGACCGAACTGATTGATGGCGTTCATGTCGCGGTCACCGTCGATTACCTCAACTGGTTTCCGCGAGGCACCGTCTGGCTCGGAGTCGGTTATCTGATCGTTCTGGGTGCGACAACCTTTGCCCTCGTGGGGGCTACCTTCCTCTGGGTCCTCAATCAGAGGATGACCTGGGCGCGCGCCACAGTGGCCGCGATGATCGCCTGGCTTGCCCTTCTTTTCATCTTCGGGATAGTCCCTTCCGAGTGGCTCACGTTTGCACAGACCAGACTCGAGTGGTCGTCGCAAAGGGTGGCGCTCGTCATTCCCCCGGTCCTCGTCCTGGGCAACACCATCGAGCTCAGCTACGCCATGATCGCGGATTCGATCTCTATGAGTTATCACATCGTGATGCTCGGGTTGGGTGCCGTTTTCGGAGTTCAGATTCAGAAGATCAAAGAAGGTCGTCCACCTGGGGCGCAACCATCCGAACGGCAGTCGCCTTATGGCCGCCCCTTGGTCAAGGGAGACGCTTGATGCCTCGTGGAGTCATCGACGAAACGCCACCGATCCGGGATGACTATCAACTCGCCGTGGTCGAGGGCGACTACTTCAAGGACAAACTGCGTCCCAAGCAGTTCCTCCACATTGACCAGGCCGAATGCATCCTCTGCGAAGGCTGTGTTGATATTTGTCCGTGGAAGTGCATCCACTATCTCTCATTGGATGCGATCAGCGAAGGGGTCAATGTCGACCACCCCGCCGACGACGAGCAGAACTTCGGCTTTTTTGTCGTGGATGAGGACGAGTGCACCCGATGCGCCTTGTGCGTCGATCGGTGTCCGACCAACGTCATCTCATTGGGCAAATTCGAAGGCTCGCTGGCAGACTACGCGACCGAGTTGGGGCTCGACCGCCGGCCTTGGGACTTCGACACGGGGCAGCGTGATTTCAAGAACGGATACTCGTACGGTGTGCGGTGGTAGGTAGGAGTGCGCTAATTGGCTAACGGCAACGGCAAGACCGGTCTGAAGGACCGGATAAAAGAGACAAACGACAAGCTGTGGAACTCACAGGTAGTCGGTGCGATCCTCCGTCCCGGTTCGCCCTTCAAGCAGGGCTACTCGGACAGTCCGAGAAACCGTTCCTATGTCGTGATGAACAACGTTCTCTATCACCTCCACCCGGTGAAGGTGAAGAGACACGCCGTCAAGCTGTCCTACACCCTGTGTCTCGGCGGGCTCAGCTTCTTCCTATTCATCCACCTGACGATCACCGGCATCTTCCTCATGTTCTACTACACGCCCACCGCCGAGTTGGCGTATGTCGACATCCAGGCTCTATCCACCGACATAGCGTTCGGGTCGCTGGTGCGGAACATGCACCGGTGGGGAGCGCACCTCATGGTCCTCTCTGTGTTTCTCCACATGAGCCGGGTCTTCTACCACGGCGCCTACAAGCCGCCACGCGAGTTCAACTGGGTAATAGGAGTGATTCTGTTGCTCCTGACACTGTTGCTCTCGTTCTCCGGCTATCTCCTACCGTGGGACCAGTTGGCACTGTGGGCGGTCACCGTTGGGACCAACATGGCCGGCTTCGTTCCCGTGGTTGGGGAGCAGGTGAAGTTCGCACTCCTCGCGGGGGTGGAGGTGAGCGCGGCGACACTGCTCCGCTTCTACGTTCTCCACGTTCTCGCCTTCCCCTTCATCATCGTCATCTTCATGGCAGTCCACTTCTGGCGGGTCCGCAAGGACGGCGGGATCTCGGGGCCCCTATGAGGAATTCTCGTGGTTGATATCCCGGAGAGTCTTCTGAGGAGATCCGCGGAGGCAAAAGCCAAGGCCCTTGGTGTCCCGGTCGAGCAGGTGCTGGCCGAGATGAAGGGCGAGGGACCACCAGTCGAGGTTTCACGGGCCGAACCGGTCGCGGAAGAGCCCGCCGAGGAGGTTGCATCGGTCGAGGAACCTGTCTCCGTCGAGGAGGAGACCTCAGTAGATGAGCCAGATGAAGCCGTCGCAGAGGCGCCTTCGTCGACTGACGAGGAGACCTCTTCAACTGCGGCGGCAGAGGTTGAAGAACGGTCCGCGGTAGCTGTCGAAGACAAACCCGAAGCCGCACCGCCCGTCGAGGGCAACGGATCGGGCGACGCCCAAGTCGCCGCCCTGGTGACCCCCCGTCCGTCGGTTCCGCCGACCGGTCTCCCCGAAGGCGTCCGGACTCAGCGTCTTCTGACGGTCGTAAAAGCGCGGGCGATCCAGACCGTAAAGGCGGAGCCCCAGGACAAGGTCAACACATGGCCGCACCTGATGCTGATCGAGTTTGGCGCCCTCCTGGCCATAACGGCGCTTCTCGTGATCATGGCCGTGGTCATCCATTCGCCGCTGCTTGACCCTGCCAACTTCAACGCAACACCAAACCCGTCCAAGGCCCCTTGGTATTTCCTGGGACTCCAGGAGCTTCTCAGCTATTTCGACCCCCAGATCGCAGGTGTCACCGTGCCCACCATCGTCGGTCTGATCGGGTTCATGATGGTTCCCTTCGTGGACCGCAACCCGTCGACGCGGCCCAGCGACCGCAAGTTCGCCATCCTTCTCTATTCGATCTTCATCGCAGGTTCGGCGACCCTCACGATCATTGGTGTCCTATTCAGAGGAAGGGGCTTCAACTTCTCGTACCCGTGGAAGGACGGGATCTTCTTCGATGACCTGAAGGACTGGGTGGACTTCGAATGAGTTTCGGCAACCTGGTTCTGATCGGCGTGGCGCTCTTTGCCATCCTTGGTGCCGTCGGAGCGTTCACCATCGCCTTCCGCCGCTCCCAGACGGACCAGGCGCCAGAGCCGGTCGACCCGGCCGCAGGCCTGTCCACCGAGACTCTCGAGGCCGACAAGTCGATGGCAGGGGTACGGGTGGAGCCGATATCCGTGGCCGCGGCCGAAGATGCTGTTGATGAAATCGTGGTCGAAGTCGATGCCGAGGAGGCAGAGCCGGAGCCTTCCCCGGTGGCGATCGAGGTCGTCGAGACGCAACGGGTTGTGGAGGTTTCGCCGGAGGAGGCGGGTGTCACCCGCCGACAGTTCTTCAACCGTGCGCTGAATGTCACCTTCTTCTCCTTCCTCGGGATCATGGGAATCAACTCCCTTGCCTTCTTCTGGCCGAGGCTGAGCGGCGGATTCGGGACCGACGTGGACGCCGGCGAATTGACCGAAGTGAAGAGTCAGGTTTTCACACCGGATGGTTCGATTATTCCCGTGTTCGTTCCGGAGGCCAAGGCGTATATAGTGCCGGCTCCGTCCACTCTCTCAGACCAGTACATCGGCAAGCAGGTGGAGATCGACGGACTCATGGCGCTCTTCCAGCGTTGTGTGCACCTGGGATGCCGGGTGCCCTGGTGCGGCCCGTCGCAGGGCTTCGAATGCCCCTGCCACGGCTCAAAATACAACTCGATCGGCGAGTACTTTGCCGGCCCGGCGCCTCGCAATCTCGACCGTTTCGTCGTTGAGGTCCAGAACGGCCGATTCATCATCAAGACCGGGAGTCTCGTCCTGACGTCGCGTGCCCCTTCACTCACCGTCAATTACCCTCAGGGTCCGAGCTGTATCGGCGCAGCCACCGTCGGAGAGGCCTGAGGGAACGCCAGGTGACAGCGAACATCATCACCGTTCTGGCCATCGTCGCCGGCGTCGCCTGGCTTGGGATGATGGTGGTCTCGGCTCTGCGCAATCGTGGAGGCGAGGAAATCGCCCACAACCTGCAACCTGGAATCGACGACCAGCAACTGGAGACCAGACGTCTCGAGAAGAGCCAGAAGGTGGCGATTGTGGGTTCTGCTTTCCTCGCGATCTCACTTCCCCTCTATTTTCTTGGTGAGGCCAACCGCCAGGAGGGATTCGTTGAGGAGTTCGCGCACGAATCCATCGAGCGCGGCGAGCACTTGGTCGAGGAGTTCGCTTGCTTCAGCTGTCACGGACCTCTTGGTGTCGGTGGTTCGGCAACATATGTCGAGAAGCGATCCGGTATCACGGTCTCATGGGAGGCGCCGCCCCTCGACGATGTCCTATACCGGTACGACACGGACGAGCTCAACTTCTGGATAACCTTTGGCCGCGGGAACACACCGATGCCTCCCTGGGGTCTTGCCGGTGGCGGGCCGATGAACGAGCAGCAGGTAGATGACATTGTCAACTACCTGGGTACGATCCAGACCACACAACAGGAAGCGGTCGACAAGACCCCGGCAGCCCTGGTCACCCAGGGTGTCCGACTCGAGAATGCCGACCAGACGGTGGAGACGGCGATCCTCTCCCAGCGCCAGACTCTCGCCGAGATCGAGCAGGCGCCGGCGGACTCGCTCTTCATCAGTGGACTCTCCGAGCAAGCGCGTGAGATTCTCGACGACGCCGGCGTCGGGATCGACACCGATGATGACGGGTTGTCCGATGTCGCCGAGGTGGAGCTTTCAGCGATCTCTTCAGAGGCTGTCGACTACTTCAGGGTGGTCGATCCAATAACCCTCGACCCGGCCATTCCGGATGCGGAGAAGGCCGATGAAGCTGTGGCCGAGTTGGAGGCCGCCATACCCGATGATCCAATTCTGGAGGTGCATCTGGTTGCGATTGAGGGCATCCTCGAAACAGCTGGTGAGGGGGAAGACACCGACGGCGATGGCATCTCCGACGAGGCGGAGGCAGCGATCACCGGTCAGATGGCAGAGGCCTCCAACAAGACAATCCCTGCCGGAATCGTGGAGATCGAGCTCGACCCGACCAACCCCGAATCGGAGGGTGGCCGGCCTGACGCAAGAACTGCCAGCTCGATGGTGGGCGCCCAGGAGTCGGTTGCCACCATGACAACAGTGACCGCCGAGAACCGGGACAAACTCAGGACCACAGAACAAGGCGGCCTCGAGTTTCTACTCTCTGCACAAGTTGCACGGCAATGGGAGATCCAGATTCCGGGAGTTGCCGCATCGATGGAGGCGACCGAGGACGAGGCGGCGAGAGCTGTAGCCTTATTCAACGCCAACTGCGCACGGTGTCATACCTCGGGATTCAGTGCGGGTGTTCCCTACACACTGGAGGCCGGTTCCGGCGGTTTCGGACCGGCGCTGTGGGATGGTCGAGCCCTTGTGCAGTTCGGTGATGCTTCCGATGACCCGGACGAGCCGGATCTTCTGATCGAGTTTCTGATAAAGGGTTCGGAGCCGCAGAAACCCTATGGTCTGAACGGTTTTGGGTCGGGAAAGATGCCCTCGTTTGGAGCAACTCTCTCGGTTGATGACCTCGATTTGCTCGCCCGCTACTTGCGTGGCGGGAACATGGCCGGAAAGGAGTAGGAAATGTTCTTTCGTGAGCTCTTCAGATCGCTGTTCTCGGCCAATCTCTTTGTTACCGGGGTCATTCTGACGATTGCCGCATTTGTCCTCTTCTACGGCTCGATCTATCTCTTCAACTACACCAACCTGGGCAAGAGGCTCGGATTCCTCGTTACCGGTGCTGCCTTGTTCGGCTGGTTGAGCATCACCTCGCTGCTGTTTGTCATCTACGCCCCGAGGGGGCCAAAGCCGGACAACATCGAAGGGCTGAATGCCATCGAGATCAGGGTGATTCCGATCACCTACCTGGCCGTCACGCTGGTCCTCTTCTTCGTGTTTCTCGTAGCACTCCACCAGTACGAGGAAGCCCGTGAGGGCGACCCCAATCAGCCGTAGTAGCTGAGGATCTGCAACTCGGTCGACAGGTCGACCTGACGCACCGCCACCCCTTCTGGAACGTTCACCCGGACGGGTGCGAAATTGAGGATCGACCGAACACCCTCCGCGACCAGGAGATCGGTCACGCTCTGGGCGGCACTGGCCGGAACGGCCAAGATTGCCATGTCGAAGCACCCGACCTTGCAGTCGACTGGCATGTTCTCCATCTGCTGGATTTTCAGGTTTCCGATGCTTTGCCCAATTCTGTCCGGGTCCGTGTCGTAGATCGCCGTGACGTCGAATCCGCGTCTGGCAAGCCCGTCGTAGCGAGCCAGGGCGGTGCCCAGATTGCCGGCCCCGACGATCGCGACCAGACGTCTGCTCTCGATGCCGAGCTCTTTCCTGATTCGATCCCCAAGGGCGGTGACCGAATACCCCACTCCTCTTGTGCCCTGAAACCCGAGATCGGAGAGGTCCCTTCGCACATTGGCTGCATGGACTCCCGCCGACGCAGCCAGGTCGTCGGAGCTCACCGTTTCCTGAGTGCCTTCCAGCTCGTCTAGAAGATTCAAGTAACGAGGGAGTCTGGAGACTGTGGCGTGGGAGATCTCGCTCATTGATGTGACGATACATCCGGCTTTCGGCCTATTGGTTACCTCGATCTACGCTCCTCGAGCGTATGCCCTCCCCTTCCGTTCTAATAGTCGGTGGTGGCCCGGCCGGCGCTTCGGCGGCCTTCTGGCTGGCCCGTGCTGGTCACGAGGTGATGCTGGTCGAGAAGAAGGAGTACCCCCGCGAGAAGACCTGTGGTGATGCACTGACTCCTCGTGCGATTCTTCAGCTTCAGAATATGGGATTCGACTTCAACCGCTCTGAGTTTCACAAGATCGTCGGGCTTCGTTCATACGCAGGTGACGACCTCATGATCGAGATGCCGTGGCCGGATCACAGCAGGTTTCCCAATTGGGGAGGGATGATACGTCGGCGAGATCTCGACCTTCAGGTAGCGCAACTCGCCGAGAAGCAAGGCGTGGCGATCCGGGAGAACACGACCGCCACACCTGTCATCGAGGACGGCACTCTGATTTCTGTTGCCCTGGCGAACGGTGGTGGCGAGGAACTCCTGACACCTGAGGTGACGATCATCGCCGACGGGTCGATGAATCGCTTCGGGCGCGAGTTGGGCACGGCGAGACGGAAGGATTATCCGATGGGGTTGGCCGCCCGGGGTTATTTCTCGTCTCCCAGGTCGGACGACCCGTTCCTGGAGAGTCAGCTGGATCTCCGCGATTCGACCGGAGCAACGATGCCCGGATATGGATGGGTGTTTCCCCTTGGAGATGGGACGGTCAACGTCGGCGTGGGCCTCTTGTCCACCTTCAAGCGGTGGAAGCACGTCAATACAACCCAGATGATGAACGACTATGTGACGACGGCGCCCGGGTACTGGGGGCTGACGGAGGAGTCTCGCCTCAGCAAGCCGCAGGGTGGAAAGCTGACGATGTCGTTTTCGAAAGGCCCTCTGGTGGGCTCAAATTGGATAACGATTGGTGACGCGGCCGGTGCTATCAACCCCTGGAACGGCGAAGGGATCTCCTACGCCTATGAGACGGGACGCATTGCCGCCGAGTATGTCGGACAGGTCGTCGGCTCTGAGGAGAAGGGAGCCTTGCGGCGATATCCACAACGGCTCGAGGACGAGTACGGGCTCTATTACAAGATGGCCCGGATCTTTGTGAAACTCATCGGGCACCCGTCGGTGATGCGGACCCTGGCGCACACCGGTCTCCAGAATCGCCCTCTCATGGAGTGGACTCTGAAAGTCATGGCCAATCTCCTCGACGAGGACGAGAAGGCGATAGGCGAAAGGGCCTACGACTCTCTCGCCGTGATTGTCAGAGCCCTCCCCACGACCTGAAAGCGTTCTCCGATCTCTATGATCCGGTCGATGAGTCGACCCGCTTTTCTCGCCTTCGATGTAAACGAAACACTGCTGAGCCTCGCCCCCATCAAGGCCAAGTTCGAAGAAGCCTTCGGAATCGGCGCGCCCGTGGGTGAGTGGTTCTCCCGCATGCTCCACGGCTCGCTGGTCGCCAACCATGTGGGGGACTATCGGTCGTTCGGCGAGATCGGAATCGAGTCGCTGCTCACAGTTGCGAAAAAGCGAGGTCTGGCGATGCGCGGGGAAGATGCCGAAGCGATCGTGTCGACGATGAGGAGCCTGCCGCCCCATCCCGACGTCTACAACGCCCTGGAGCGTCTGTTTGACGCCGATTTCGTGATGGTCGCCCTCACCAACGGCTCGACCAGGGCGGCGAACGATCAGATTGAGAACGCCGGCCTGCACCCTTTCATTCGACGGGTCATCTCGGTGGAGGAGGTGGGTCGATTCAAGCCGGCCCCCGAGCCGTACCTGCACGCGGCCGAAGTGATGGGTGTCGAGATCGCCGACATGATGCTGGTTGCCGCCCACGATTGGGACTGTGCAGGAGCAACAGCTGTCGGCGCGCAGTCCGCGTTTGTCAAACGGGACGGTGTGGTGTGGAGTCTTCCCGGTGAGCCACCGGAGTTGGTGGTTGAGGACATCGCCGGTCTGGCCGATGCGCTCATCGCTTGAGCCAGATGCCGCCCCCGGTATGAACGCACAGGCGGCGAACGATCATCTCGAATTCGGCAGTGTTGCGATGCACCTTCTCCAGTATGGCTGGTCGGTCGAGTAGGGGCCTTCGACCCTATGTAGGTCGTTGGTGTCCGACCGGTGCAGGTTGTTCTCGAATGTTGGGGTTTTCTAGCTGTTGTTTGTGGGTGAGGGTGTGGTGGTAGCGGCAGAGGAGACAGAGGTTGGTGAGGATGGTTTTGCCGCCGTCTGCCCAGAAGACAATGTGGTGGACGTCGCACCAGCGGGCCGAGCGGCCACAGCCTTTGTAGGTGCAGTGTCGGTCACGGGCGATGACGGCGCGGCGTAGTCCGGCGGGGATGACCCTGGTTTTGTGTCCCACGTCGAGGATTTCTGATTTCGGTCCGAGAACGATTCGGCTTATTGAGGCGTCGCAGGCGAGTTGGCGGATGGTGTCGACGCTGAGTACATGTCCGGTTTCGGTTTCGTGGAGACCACCGGCCACACCTTTTAGAGCGGGGAGGTCGACGTGAATGTTGAGATGTGGTTTCTCCCCACCCACTTCAGAAGCTTCCGACCCTTCTAAGAAACTACGGGCCAGGTCTTCGAAACCGTCATGACGACGTTGTGACGGGGTGCGTTCATCATTCGCATCCGGTGGTGGCGTAAGAGCGTCTAGAGCGGTGACGAACGCCTCACCGGCGGTTTCGGTCAAAGCGAAGTCCCCTTCGATCATCCCGTTGGCCTTACATGTGTAGTCGAACCGACGCCGCTGCAACTGGACTTCTTCCTCGATAACGACTCCGGGTTTGTCCACCGAATGTCTCCAGTAGTCGAGGATCTGACGGGTCTCCGCGGGGGTGTCACCGACTATTTCGAGAAGGACCGGTTCAGCAACCGTCGGAATGCACTCACATCAAGCCTCATCACCAACCACTACATCAGCAGGGCGTTACCGAAACGTAACGAAGAAGCGCGTCTCGTAGGGCGTGGGACGATGATCCCTGACAAATGGACCCGTCTGTCAGTCTGACTTCGCCTAATTGGCGGCGAGGTTCTCGGCCAATCCCTGGGCGATCGCCGCTTCGAACTCCACGGCCTGCCGCGTTCGGGTATCGGTATGAACGGCGACGAGCTCACAGGTCGCAGCGAGATCGCCGCTGATATCGTCGACCATGCGGTGCTCGAACCGGATCTTGCGGGGTGCGGCTTCCAACAGTCGCGTGGTTACGTGGATGACATCTCCGGCTTGCAGTTCCTTGTGATAACGAAGGTTTTGCTCGACCGCAGCCATGCCCCGCCCGCTCTCCCTGAGATACGCCGGCGTCAGCCCGTTCTCGGCGAAGAACACCCAGGTCGCTTCGTCAAATCTCCCCACGAACCACATGACGTTCATGTGCCCCATATGGTCGCAGTGCCATGGATAGACGACTCCCCGATAGGTAACAGTCGCTCCGGCCCCGGCTGTCTCTTCAATCATCCAATCCCTCCAGACAGATCATCGACATGGTCGCGGTGGCGACGTGCCTCTCACTGCCGTCTTCGAGCCCGAATACATCAGCCCGACACACAGTCAGCGTTCGTCCCGGTTTGATGACGCGGCCACGTGCCACAAGCTGCTCACCTTCGGCCGGATTGAGAAGGTTGACCTTGAATTCGGTTGTGAGCACGCCGGTACCGCCGGGGTAGAGCGAAAGAGCGGCGTATCCGGCGGCAGTGTCGGCAATGGTCGCGGTGGTCCCGGCATGGAAATACCCATGTTGTTGGGTCAGTTCAGGCCGGAACGGCAACGCCAGATCTACCTCTCCTGGAGCGAGATGGGCTATCTCGACACCGAGATGTTTCAGGAACGCCTGCCGGGCGAAGCTCGCTCGTACCCGTTCCTCCCAGTGCGGATCGCGTGGTTCAAATCCGGTCATGTGACACCTTCCCAGCAAGGTAGCGCTCGTAGTCCGCTCCCGCTGCCAAGAGGAGACTTCAGCGACAGCGTGGGGTGGTTCCGCTTCCGGGGGAAGCAGCATTCGGGTGTGGTCTGGGATTACAACCCTGCGAGGGTCTCCAGGACCCGATCGACCTCTTGGCTGGTGTTGTAGTGGGCAAACCCGATGCGTATCAGGCCTCCCTCGTCGAGAACACCCAACCTGGCCATCGCGTTCACCGCGTAGTAGTGACCTGACCACACATAGAGGCCCTTGGCCAGGAGTCGCCGGGCCGCTTCGTCCGCGTGGTAGCCGTCGACCCCGATCGCAAAAGTGGAGACCCGGCGATCACCAGTCTCGGGCACGCCATAAAGCCGCACCTTGTCCAGTTCTTGAATCCCGGTCAGAAATTGTTGTGAAAGACCTGTTTCGTATGCCGAGATGTTCTCGTAGGCCGCCAGAAGGGAGGCTCGACGGGTGTCTCTGTCTCCACCAAGAGCGGCGATGTAGTCGACGGCTGCCGTCACCGCAGCGATCGACTCGAAGCTCTGTGTCCCGGTCTCCCACTTTCCCGGTGGGTCCGACGGTGCCGGCCGGACCCTGTAGGCGTCGAGGGCAGCCAGATGATCGATCCGCCCGAAAAGAACTCCGACATGTGGACCGAAGAACTTGTAGGCCGAAACGGCGAGGAAGTCGCAGCCGAGCTTTTCGACGTCGATTGACCTGTGCGGGCCTGCGTGCACGGCGTCGACGAACACCATGGCCCCTGCTTCGTGGGCGGCGACGCTGATTGGGGGAATATCAACCAGAGTCCCCAGGGAGTTGGAGGCAAGACAGACTGCGACCAATCGAACCCGGTCGTCGATCAGATCGATTACCGAGCCCGGGTCGAGCAGCCCTGTGGTGGAATCGAACTCGGCCACGCGAACTTCGACTCCATGCTCGGCGGCCGCTCGAACCCAGGGTGTGTAGTTGGCATCGTGATCGAGGCTGGTCACGACGACTGCATCGCCCGCGCTCCAGGTGTTGGCCAGGGCCCGGCTCAGGGCGAAGGTGAGGCTGGTCATGTTCTGACCGAAGACGATCTCCCCGGGGGAGGCATTCAGGAAGTCGGCCATCGCCCGGCGACCAGATGCGGTGATCTCGTCTGCGGCAATCGAGGCGCCATAACCGCCACCAAGGTTGCTGATGCCGTCCTCGAGAACCGAAGTCATCGCCTCGATGGCGATCTTCGGCATCTGGGTTCCACCGGGCCCGTCGAGATAAGCCACCTCTCGTCCATCTTCCCGCCGGCTGAGAGCCGGGAAACGCCGGCGGATCTCCTCAATTGGAGGCATCGTTGAGGGTTTGGTCATCACGTAACTCTAAATCCTCGGGCGGAAAGCCAGCTTTGCGAATTACTTCACGAGCTGGGCGCGTTCTAAGCTCCGAATCGTGACCTTGGCGGACTATCTCCCCATCGGCCTCATGTTCTTCCTGGCCGGCCTATTCGTAGTTGCTTCGCTTGTCATGTCGAAGATGGTCAGCCCGAATCGCCCCACTCCGGAAAAACTCGATCCCTACGAGTGCGGCATTGTCCCTGAGGTCGAGTCGACCCAGCGTTTCCCGGTGAAGTTCTATCTCGTGGCGATGCTGTTTGTCATTTTCGACGTGGAGATCATCTTCCTCTTCGCATGGGCGTCCATCTGGACGTCTTTGGGCTGGTATGGCGTGGCGGCGATGTTGATTTTCACCTTTTTCGTTGCGGAGACGCTGATGTACATCTGGAAGCGCGGTGCACTCGACTGGAACGTCAAGCGCCGGGCCCGTTATGTCCCACAAGACAGCCGCGAGGCGGCATAGTGCCCCCCAACGCAAATACGATGACCTTTCAACGGACAGATGACGCCGCTCGCGGTGTCCTCGTCCTCGACGCACCGCACCGGGTGCGCAATCGTCCTGCGTCCTGGCGAGGCGACGCCCCTGTCTCGCCGAAACATGCGACCGTACTTACGTTGGAGAGCACTTAATGGCGACCACGCCTCCGGGCAATCTTCTCATGACCACCGTGGAGAGGGCTGCCAACTGGTCCCGGACACGGTCGATGTGGCCGGCGACCTTCGGCCTGGCGTGTTGCGCCATCGAGATGATGGCGACAGGCGCCGCCCACTACGACCTCGCCCGCTTCGGCATGGAAGTGTTCAGAGCCTCACCGAGACAGGCAGACCTGATGATCGTTGCCGGCAGGGTCAGCCAGAAGATGGCCCCGGTTCTCCGCCAGGTCTACGACCAGATGCCTGATCCCAAGTGGGTCATATCGATGGGGGCTTGCGCATCGAGTGGTGGCATGTTCAACAACTATGCGCTGGTTCAGGGAGTGGACCAGATCGTCCCGGTCGATATCTACGTTCCCGGATGCCCGCCGGGCCCGCAAAGCCTGATGCACGGCATTCTGACACTTCACGACAAGATCATGGCCGGGGAGATCAAACGATGATTCCCGTCTTCGAAACCCTTTCCGGTCAGTTCGATCAGGGTCGTCTGGGACCTATCTCACGGTCAGGACGTTGCCCGAGTGCCGGCTGACGATTGGTATGCGTTCGCAGAGGCGGCCAAGGGCCATGGCTTCGAAGTGTGCGCCGACGTGACGGCAGTCGACTGGATGCGCCAGCGGCCCGATCGTTTCGAGGTCGTAGCCAACCTGCTGTCGATGAGTCTCGGCGCGCGGCTGCGGATGAGCACGTCGGTGGGCCGGGACGAGCCGACCGTGGCGTCGCTGACCCCGCTGTGGCCTGGAGCCGGGTTCGCCGAGCGCGAGGTATATGACATGTTCGGAATCAACTTCGAAGAGCACCCCGACCTGACCCGAATCCTGATGCCCGATGACTGGGTGGGGCATCCACTCCGCAAAGACTTCGGTGTCGGCTCGGTCCCCGTCCAATTCAAAGCCTCCCATCAGGTGGACTGACATGAGCGACGAGACAAACGACCCACAGACCGAGATCGTGGACCTGTGGGTCGCCGGTTCTGAAGAGCCACAGTTCCAGCCGACAGACGAGGGCGCTCAAGAGATCTCAGCCGAGGAGACGCCCGATCGGCTCGACGCCCAGTTCGGGAGGGTCATCGACGACGATTACCTGTTTGACGATGATGTCGCCGAGGAGGAGCGGGTGATCGTCAACATGGGTCCGCAGCACCCATCCACTCACGGTGTCCTTCGACTCCAGATCGAGCTCGAGGGCGAGGTCATCCGCCGCACGAAGCCAATTATCGGTTATCTCCACACGGGAATGGAAAAGACCGCGGAGCAGCTCACCTTCGGTCAGGGCCCCACCAACGTGACTCGGATGGACTACCTGGCCCCCTTTCATGGGGAACTCGCCTATTCGCTTGCCGTCGAGCAACTGCTCGACATAGAAGTGCCGCCCCGTGCAGCGGCGATCCGGGTGCTCATGACGGAGCTGAATCGCATCACGTCCCACCTGGTTGCGCTGGCCACCAACGGCATGGATATCGGTGCGCTGTCGATGATGATCTACGGGTTTCGGGAGCGGGAGTCCATCCTCGCCTTCTTCGAGAAGACCACCGGTCTTCGGATGAATCACAACTACATTCGACCCGGAGGTGTCGTCGCCGATCTGCCGCCAGGCTGGAAGGACGATGTCGGTGGGATCCTGAAGGACTTTCCGCGGCGTATCGATCAGTACGACGACCTGCTCAAAGAGAACCCGATTTGGCTGTCGCGAACCAAGGATGTGGGTGTCATCTCGTCGGAGGAGGCCATCGCATTCAGCATCACAGGGCCGGCCCTCCGGGCGGCAGGTGTCGACTGGGATCTCCGCAAGGCCTTTCCGTACTCCGGCATCGAGAACTACGAGTTCGAGGTGCCACTGGGGGAGAACGGTGATGTCTACGACCGGTATCGGGTGCGAATCGACGAGATGTGGGAGTCGCTGAAAATCGTCGAACAGGTGATGGATGCGATGCCAAAGGGTGACTACCGGGTTGGGGACCGAAAAATCACACCACCACCGCGAGCCCGAATAGATGAGTCGATGGAGGCGTTGATTCACCACTTCAAGCTCTTCACGGAGGGGTTCAAGGTTCCACCCGGAGAGACTTATGTCGCAGTGGAGTCGCCCCGTGGCGAGTTGGGCTGCTACCTGGTCTCCGATGGGGAGGCCATTCCTTATCGGATGCACACCAGAGCACCCTCCTTCTACAACCTCCAGTCGCTGCCGATCGCCATGGCGGACAGTCTCATGGCCGACACCGTCGCCACCATCGCGTCGATGGACCCGGTAATGGGTGACGTCGACCGATGAGTTTTTGGACCGAAAGCACCCAGGAGCGAGCCAATGAGATCATCGCCCGCTACCCGAAGAAACGGTCGGCTGTCATGCCTCTGCTGTATCTGGCAATGGCCGAAGAGGGCCACCTGACCGATCCGGGAATGGAGGAAGTGGCTCGCTGGTGTGAAATCACACCGGCCCAGGTTCGAGCCGTGGCCAGCTTCTACACGATGTTCAAGCGAGAGCGGACCGGCCGGTACCTGATCTCCTGCTGCACCTCCATCACATGCATGCTCCTCGGCGGTGACGAGGTTCTACAAGCCGTCGAAGACGAGTCCGGCGTTCCTCACGGAGAGACTGATGATGAGAGCATGCTCTCGGTTGAGCACGTCGAGTGCATCGGTGCCTGCGGGGGTGCTCCCGCCGTTCAGGTCAACTACGAGCTGATCGAGGGCGTCTCACCGACTCAGGCACGGGAGTTGGTCCGGTGGCTGAAGAGAGCACGCCCCGAGGTGGCGAACTCCGACGAGATGCAGGAACTGTTCGGAGCCATACGCAGTTTCGACTGGGGAATCAGCGAGGAACACGGCGCAATCGGCCCCTACCCGGCCTTTCAGCCCCTGGGAACCGTCGGCAGCGAGGCGTCGGAGTGACGACGCCACTGTTGATCACACGGCGGATGACAGACCATCCGGGCGATTCGCACACCATCGTCAGGTATGAGTCCACCGGTGGCTACACACAGGGCAAGCGGGCCCTCGGGCTGACCCGCGACGAGCTCGTCGAGGAGATCAAGACGTCCGGTCTACTTGGACGCGGGGGTGCCGCGTTCCCGGCCGGCCTCAAATGGAGCTTTCTGGCCCCAGAACGGCCTGCCTATCTCGTCGTCAACGCCGATGAGTCCGAGCCCGGGACGTTCAAGGACCGCCAACTCCTGGAGCGTGATCCTCACCAGATAGTCGAGGGGATGATCATCACCTCGATCGCCAACGAGGTTCATCATGCTTTTGTCTACATAAGGGGCGAGTACGCCAAACCCGCTCGCAGGGTCCAGACCGCTGTCGACGAGGCGTATGCAAAGGGTTATCTCGGCGGGGGGATCTTCGGGTCTGACTACGACTTGGAGGTAACAGTTCATCTCGGCGGCGGGGCGTACATCTGTGGCGAGGAGACCGCCCTCATCAACTCTCTCGAAGGCAAGCGGGGCGAGCCGAGGCTGAAGCCCCCCTACTTCCCGGCGGCAAAGGGCCTCTACATGATGCCCACCATCGTCAACAACGTCGAGACCGTCTCGAACCTGCCTCATATCCTGGCGATGGGAGGCGGCGAATACTCGAAAGTAAGTGGCAGCGCCGATACCGGCACCTTCCTGATGTCGCTGTCGGGGCATGTCAACCGTCCCGGGGAATTACGAGTTGGTGCACGGGATCACGTGGCGCGAGCTGATCTACGAGATCGGGGGTGGAATCCCCGATGACAAGCAGCTCAAAGCCTGGATCCCCGGTGGCGCCTCGGCTCCCTGGTTCATTCCGGAGAAGCACCTCGACCTGGAGATCACCAAAGATGCCACCGCCGCCGCTGGATCCATGCTGGGATCTGGAGCTGTCATCGTCATGGACGAGGACACCTGCATGGTCAGGGCAGCCGAGCGGTTGGTTCGGTTCTTCGCACACGAATCATGTGGTCAGTGCACCCCTTGCCGCGAGGGGACGACCTGGCTGGAGATGATCCTGCGACGCATCGAGGAGGGTCAAGGTCGGGCGGTTGACCTCGATCTTCTGGTTGACGTCTCCGATGGCATCAGCATCGGTCTTGCCTGGCCGCCCAAGATGACGACGATTTGCCCTCTTGGCCCATCGGCGGTTTCTCCGATCATCGCCCTCAGGGACTACTTCCGAGACGAGGTCGACTCCCATATCGCTATCGGGAGTTGTCCGTACAAGCTTTCGACGAGAGAGGCGTCCGACGAGACCCGCGAAGATGACCGCCCCGGTGGTGAGGACCTCGCGTCGAGCAGCGAGCGGGGGCCTGGGGGTCGTCCCCCAGAAGTGGCTGCAGGAGAATCAGAGTGAGCACCGAGCCGATCTCGGTCACCATCACCATCAACGGTGTGGAGACTCAGACCCCCGTCGGCGGTCTCCTGATCAAAGCGGCACAGGACGAGGGCACCTACATCCCGCGGTTTTGCTGGCACGAGCGAATGAGCGCTGTCGGTATGTGCCGCATGTGTCTCGTCGAGATCGAGACTCCCCGAGGCCCGATGATGGTGACGGCCTGCACAACTTCGGTCGCGGACGGGATGGTTGTCGACACGGAGAGCGAAGAGGTCAAGAAGGCGCAGGAGGCGATCCTCGAGTTTCTCCTCGCCAATCACCCTCTGGACTGTCCTGTGTGCGACAAGGGCGGTGAGTGCCCGCTTCAGGATCAGGCTCTGGCCTACGGGCCCGGTGAAAGCCGGTTCGTCGAGATCAAGCGCTCATACGAGAAGCCAATCCCGATCTCCGAGCTCGTCTTGCTCGACCGGGAGCGCTGCATCCTGTGTGCTCGGTGCACGCGTTTTCTCCGACGAGATCTCAGGTGACCCGCTGATCGAGTTTCAGCACCGGGGCAATACCACCGAAGTCAACACCTTCCCGGATCTGCCGTTCTCGTCCTACTTCTCGGGGAACACCGTCCAAATATGCCCGGTCGGCGCCCTCACTGCAAAGCCATATCGGTTCAGGGCGCGGCCGTGGGATCTTCAGAAGGTCGAGAGTTCGTCCCTCCAGGACACCGCACATCCCCGGATCGAGATCCATGCCAGTCAGAACGAGGTGCTCCGCTACACAGGAGTCGACAACGACGCCATCAACCATGGTTGGCTGTCCGACAAGGCACGATTCGGGTTCGAGTACCTGCGATCCGAGGAACGTCTGACCACTCCGCTGGTTCGGAGGGGTGGCGAACTGGTAGAGGTCAGTTGGACCGAGGCAATCGACATTGCCGCCAGCCGTCTCGATCTGATCAAGGACGAGGATGGGGGAGAGGCCCTTGCGGTCATCGGTGGAGCCCAGGGCACAAACGAAGATGCCTACGCCATCTCCAAGTTTGCCCGGGTGACTCTCGGAACCAACAACGTCGACGCTCGTCTTGACGATGCCCTTGCATCTCACTTCCTTGCTGCTTCAGTGGATCGGGCCACAATCGACGACCTCGACGATGCCGACACCATCGTTGTCTGGGCGCAGGACCTCAAGGAAGAACACCCCACCTTGTATCTGCGGGTGCGACGGGCGGCGCAGGAGTTGGGCGCGACCCTCGTTGTGATCCACCCACGAGTGACCGGGCTCGATGACCGGGCCAGTCACAAGCTCATCTACCGTCCCGGGGGTGGATATGAACTGCTCGACGAGCTGGCGAATGGCGATCATCCCGAAGTCAGCCATGCGCTTGCCGTCGACAAAGTGGTTGTTTTGGTTGGCATTGCCAGTCATGCCGACGGGCCACAGCTAGCCGAGTCGGTCGCTGCCCTGGTTCGACAGAAAGCCGGCAACGCCAAGCTGATGCCGCTGAACAGCCGGGCCAACACCTATGGAGCTCTTGACATGGGGCTCGCCCCCGATCTGCTGCCGGGCAGGGTCGGTCTCGACTCGATCGGATGCGCCAATCTCGCGGCGTCCTGGGGCGGGTTTCCTGTCGTCGCGGGCAAAGACACCCGCCAGATTCTTCAGGGGTTGGACTCCGGTGATGTCAGAGGCTTGGTGTTGGTCGGCGCCGATCCGATCAACGACCTCCCTGATCCATCGGTGGCCATCGATGGTCTGGACGCCGCCGAGTATGTGATCGCTATCGATCTGTTCCTGAACGACTCGAATCGACATGCCGATGTCATTTTGCCGGCTTCCGGTTTCTCAGAGAAAGAGGGAACCGTCACCAATGTCGAGGGACGGGTGCAGAAGGTCAATCAGATTCGGCCAGCTCCGGGTCAAGCGCGACCCGACTGGGCGATTCTCGATGACATTGCTACCCGGATGGGTGGCTCGCTCGGTCTCACAACTGCTGAAACCATTACCAAGGAGATCGCCACGGTATCTCCGGCCTATGAGGATCTGACCTGGGAGACCCTCGAATGGGATCACCGCGATGGCGTTGTCGTTCCCATCCATGGCGCCCAGGCGATCAACCACATACCGGTGGCCCTTCAGGGCTCCAAGGCTCCAAAGGCACCCTTGACCCTCCATGTCGGCAGGGTCATGTACGACAACGGGATTCGGCTCCAGCACTCTCCGTCGCTGCGAAAAACTCGCCCCGGGTCCTGTTGCTCACCTCAATCCGGGGGATGCCCCGACGATCGGCGCCCAGGACGGTCACACCGTCAAGGTCGTGACCAATCATGGGAGAAGGGGTGTACACCTGTGTACTCGACGAGGGCACTCCTCCCGGGGTTGTCTTTGTCCCGTTCAACCAGAAGGCCACCTCATCACTGGGGGCCGACCCTGTGGTCCGGGTCACGGTGGCGGGCCGATGAGCTGGCCTGAGTTCGGGATCGTTGTTCTCAGGGTTGTGGTGACGTTTGTGCTCCTGTTGGTCGTCACACTGATCAACGTTTGGGCTGAGAGGAAGATCGTTGCCGACATGCAGAGTCGGATCGGTCCCAGCCGTGCAGGACCATGGGGGATACTCCAGACTCTGGCCGATGGTCTCAAGCTGTTCTTCAAGGAATCGGTGATTCCGCGGAAGGTCGAGCTGGGCATGTATCTGCTGGCTCCTTTCCTAGCGATCATCCCTGCGTTCTTGATCTTCATGATGGTGCCCTGGGGCAAGCCTTTCATGATCGGAGACCATGAGGTGGCGCTTCAGGGAGCCGACCTCAACATCGGGCTGCTGTTCATCCTGGCGATGTCGTCGATGGCCGTCTACGCGGTGGTTCTCGCTGGATGGTCTTCGGGCTCGAAATATCCCCTGATCGGTGGGGTGCGTGCCACGGCACAGGCCATCTCCTATGAGGCGGCGATGGGTCTTGCCATGGTCGCTGTTGTCATTTTCACGGCGACCCAGGGTGAGGGAGGCACGCTGTCGCTGGCAGAGATAGTCGAGCGCCAGACCGGGACCTGGGGAGATGTCTCGCCTCTCCTGTCTTTCATTCCGCGATGGAATGTCTTTCCTCAGTTTGCAGCTTTCGTGATCTTCGTGGTGGCGATTGTCGCCGAGACCAACAGGGCGCCTTTCGACCTGGTCGAGGCAGAGCAAGAGCTGGTGGGGGGGTTCCATACCGAGTACTCCGGCATGCGCTTTGCCATGTTCTTCCTGGCCGAGTACATCAACATCTTCTCGATGTCGGCCATCGCCGCCACCCTCTTCCTCGGTGGGTGGGCCGGTCCGACATTCGAAACGTTTCTTCCCGGGTTCATCTCCGCGCTTCTTCCCACTGTCTACTTCCTCATCAAGACCTATGCGATCGTCTTCATCTTCTTCTGGCTTCGGGCCACGTTGCCGCGGCTGCGATATGACCAGCTCATGACGCTCGGCTGGAAGCGTCTGATTCCTGCAGCCCTCGCCTGGCTGGTCGTCTCCACAGTCGCCATCGGCTTCCGTCAATTCGGCCCACCCTGGAGTTGACGATGGGCGTTATCACGGAATTCATCAAGGGGCTCAGAGTCACCGGCGGGACCATGCTGCGCACCATCACCGGCGAGGAGCTGGTGACAATCCAATACCCCAAAGAGATGCGCCAGAAACCGCAGCGTTTCCACGGGCGTCATGTGCTCAACCGCTACCCCGATGGCATGGAGAAATGCATCGGATGTGAGCTCTGCGCCGGAGCCTGCCCGGCGAAGTGCATCTTCGTGCGCGGGATGGACAACGATCCGGAGGACCCAACTTCACCCGGTGAGCGGTTCGGTTTCGTCTATGAGATCAACATGCTTCGTTGCATCTTCTGCGCTCTTTGTGTAGAGGCCTGTCCCACCGAGGCCATCACGATGACTCACCTCTTCGAGATGTCGACCACAAACCGCGAGGACGCCATCTACACCAGGGAAACCCTTCTCATGGATGAGAAAGGGGAAGTGCCTCATATGTTCCCCGATGACGAGCTTGCCGATATGGACGAGCTGGAAGTCGCCGACGGCTGGGTTCGCGCCACGGCACCCTCAGGCTTGACCTCCTACCAGGGTGTGAGGATGTGGCAGGGAACCCCCGGTCCAGCGGATTGGGATCCCGAGCCCGACCAGGGCGGGATCGACGCCACCACTAGCTCGCCAACGGAGGTCGATGATGGCTGAGCCGATCCTCTTCGTCCTGATGGCACTCGGCTCCCTCGCCGGTGCGGTGACCGTCGTTGCCGCTCGCAACCCTGTCTACTCGGCGATGGGGCTTCTGGGGACCCTTTTCTCGGTGGCTGTCCTCTATGTGCTCCAACTGGCACACTTCGTGGCCGCCGTCCAGGTGATTGTCTACGCCGGCGCAGTGCTCACCCTGTTTCTGTTCGTGATCATGCTGATCGGTGTCGACACGTCCGAGGACTGGGACGAGAAGCTGCCCTACCAGAGGGCCTTCGTCGGAGGGCTCGCCGGTCTGATAGCTCTCTTCGCCGGCGCCCTAGCCCTGTTCGGCAACTTCGAATGGGTGCCGGCGGCGACCAGCACCGATCCCGATTCGACCAATGGAACCATCCAGGCAATCGCCGAACTGCTGTTCACCGACTGGGTGCTGGCTTTCGAGGCGTCAGCACTGTTGTTGACCATCGCCGCGGCGGGGGCAATAGCTCTGGCCCACTACCGGAGGGGGCAAACGTGATTGTCGCAGCCGGGTCGTACATGGCTCTGGCGGCCGCGCTCTTCCTCATCGGAGCCTTCGGCTTGCTGTTGCGTCGTAACGCCCTGGTGATGTTCATGTGCATCGAGCTCATGCTCAATGCCGTCAATCTGACTCTGGTCTCGGCCGGTCGAGCACTGAATGATCTCAATGGCCAGGTGGCGGTCTTCTTCATCCTGGTGGTTGCGGCCGCCGAGGTCGTTGTCGGCCTGGCGATCATCGTGGCCATTTTCAGGAGAAGGGCTACCGCCTCTGTCGACGACCTATCCGAGTTGAAGGGCTAGATGTGAACGAGGTCATCTGGCTCATAATTGCGCTGCCTCTCCTTGGTGCTGTGTTCCTACATTTCTTTGGTCGTTACATCAAAGAGTTCTGGAGCGGCTGGTTGGCGTCCGGGGCGGTCGTCGCGTCGTTCCTGGTCGCACTGGTCGCCGCGATTCCGTTCTTTCAGGGAGGTGAGCACGGGTCCACTGTGTTGCTCTGGGAGTGGATGCCCGCGATCGGCGCCAACCTCGAGATGCTCTGGGATCCCCTGGCGGCGTTCATGACGCTGATCGTCACCGGAGTAGGTGCCCTCATTCATGTGTTCGCCATCGGCTACATGCACGGCGACGAGCGATTCTCCCGATTCTTCACCTACCTCAACCTGTTTGTCGCTTCGATGCTGACCCTCGTTCTCGCCGGTAACTACGCCATGCTGTTTCTCGGGTGGGAGTTGGTCGGTCTCTGCTCCTATCTGCTCATCGGCTTCTGGTTCGTGAGACCCTCGGCTGCATCTGCGGCCAAGAAGGCCTTCATCGTCAACCGGATTGGCGACTTCGGATTTCTCATCGCTCTGATGTTGATCTTCGCTGCGTTTGGCACTCTCTCCTACGCCGGAGTGTTCGAGCGGGCCGGAGCCGAGCTGACCGCAGGCACGGCGACGGCCATCGCTCTGCTCCTCTTTGTCGGGGCGGCAGGCAAGTCTGCTCAGATACCGCTCTACGTGTGGCTGCCTGACGCCATGGAAGGACCCACTCCGGTGTCGGCTCTCATCCATGCGGCCACGATGGTGACCGCCGGTATCTACCTCATTGCCCGGTCCGCCGCCATCTTCGAGTTATCACCCACAGCCCAGACGATCGTTGCCACCATCGGCGCCCTAACTGCGCTCTGGGCAGCGACCATCGCCGTTTCCCAGCGTGACATCAAAAAGGTTTTGGCCTACTCCACTATCTCCCAGCTTGGCTACATGGTTCTTGCCGTGGGGACCACCGCGTACGTGGCCGGGTTGTTTCACCTGATGACTCATGCCTTCTTCAAGGCGCTTCTCTTTCTCGGAGCTGGGTCGGTGATCCACGCCATGAGCGGCGAGCAAGACATGAACAAGATGGGCGGTCTCTTCAGCAAGATGCGGGTGACCGGGATCACTATGGGTGTCGCCACAATCGCCATTGCCGGCATCCCGCCCCTTGGCGGTTTCTGGTCCAAGGATGAGATTCTCGCCTCCGTGTTCGAGAGAGGCGGATGGTTCTCCTTCCTCTGGATAATCGGACTCGTGACCGCTCTGATCACCGGCTTCTACATGGCGAGACTGTTCATGCTCATCTTTCTCGGGAAGCCTCGATGGGAGGAGGGCGTGGATCCACACGAGTCACCACGGCTGATGACCGTGCCGCTGATTGTTCTGGCTGTCCTGGCCGCAGTCGGCGGGCTGACCAACACTCCAATGCGTCTCACTCTGGAGAGTTTTCTCGAGCCCAGTTTCGAGTTGATAAGTCTCCAGCACCCGCCAGAGAACGTGTGGACCCTTGTGGTGGTCGCACTGCTCTCGGTTCTGGCCGGTGCCGCCGGGATCTATGCGGCCTGGCTCTTGTACCGCCGTCCGGCCGAGGACTGGCAGCGCTTCGAAGACGGGCTCCAGCCGATCTGGGGTATGTGGGAGGACGGCTACGGGGTTGATGACATCTACGGGCGTGTCCTGGTGGCACCGGGCCAGAAGGCTGCCGAGGCCACCGCCTTCGGATTCGACGTCCCGGTTGTCGATGGCGCCGTGAACGGCATCGCCCGGATCGTGCGCGGCATCGGAGCTTGGGCGAGACCGCTGCAGACTGGATACGTCCGCAACTACGGCGTCTTGGTTCTTGCTGGGGCCGTTGTCGTGGTGATATGGCTCGTGGCGGGAGGCGCATGATGCTGACCTGGCTCATTGCCCTGCCGGTCATTGCCGCGGTGATCGTCGCTCTCGTCCCGAAACGTCTCAAGGAGTTGCACCTGCCGTTGGGCATCGCCCTCTCAGTGCTTCCGTTGGCTCTCGGAGGATATGTCTTCTGGATCTTCGAGCCTGTTGCCGGGTATCAGTTCACCCAGCAGGCCGTCTGGTACGAACCGTGGGGCATCAGCTGGAGTCTTGGCATAGACGGCATCTCGATGCCGATGGTGCTCCTCACCGCGATCCTGGTGCCGATCTCCCTCGCCGCCTCGACTTCGATCACCAGGCGAACCAAGGAGTTTGTGGTGTACGCACTTCTCCTCGAGGCCGGCATGATCGGCGTGTTCCTGGCTCTCGACCTCTTCCTCTTCTTCGTCTTCTTCGAGGCCATTCTCATTCCCATGTACTTCATCATCGGTATCTGGGGAGGCGAGCGGCGGGTCTATGCCGCAATGAAGTTCTTCATCTTCACCGCGTTCGGTTCGGCTCTGATGCTTGCCGGGATCATCGCTCTTGCCTTCACTCACGCCGAACAGTTCGGTTCGGCCTCCTTCGCCCTTTCGGACCTGATGAACTTGGAGTTGGCGACGGGGGCGGAACGGTTGCTGTTCGCTGCGTTCGCCCTGGCATTCGCCATCAAGGTTCCGCTCTTCCCGCTCCACACGTGGCTGCCGGACGCCCACACCGAGGCTCCTACCGCTGGGTCGGTCCTCCTGGCGGGGGTGCTCTTGAAGCTGGGCACCTACGGGCTGCTGCGTTTCAACCTCTCCCTATTTCCTCAGGCCTCGGTCGATGCCGTCTGGATAATGGGGACCCTCGCCGTGATCGGCATCGTCTACGGCGCGGTGGTGGCCATCGTCCAGCCCGACCTGAAGAGGCTCGTCGCCTACTCGTCGGTCAGCCATCTCGGCTTTATCGTTCTCGGGACGTTTGCCCTCACCTCGGGAAGCCTTCAGGGGGCGGTGATCCAGAACGTCAATCATGGACTCACCACGGGGGCTCTCTTTCTTCTCGTGGGGATGATCTACGAGCGTCGCCATACCAAGCAGATCTCTGACTTCGGCGGCTTGCAGAAGGTGATGCCCATCTTCGCCGGGTTCTTCCTGTTCATGATCTTCGCCTCGATCGGTCTTCCCGGACTCAATGGTTTTGTCGGTGAGTTTCTGATCTTGATAGGCAGCTTCACGACGCTTCCGGCCCTCACCATCGTCGCCGCCATAGGGGTTGTGCTTGCGGCGATCTACATGCTGTGGGCTTATGAGCGGGTGTTCACCGGGGTTCCCGACAAAGAGGAGAACAGAGTGCTCTCCGATCTCTCGATTCGCGAGATATCGATACTTGCCCCGCTTGTCATCCTCGTCCTCGTCCTCGGTCTCTACCCGAAGATCCTCCTCGACAAGATCGCTCCATCGACCGAGGCCGTCCTCGACCACATCGAGTCCCAAACCGAGTTCGTGATACCGGAGCCGGGAAGACTGGGCGATGTTTTCGTTGCTGGTGGTGATCAAGAGTGATCGCCACGCCCGACGTCAGCTGGATAGCCATCCTTCCTGAGCTGGTGCTTGCTCTCGGGGCCGTTGCCGTTCTCCTCGTCGAGGTTCAATGGAAGCCGGCCACACGGGTGCTGGGCGTCATCTCTGCAATCACTCTTGTGGTCGCAATCTCGTTCACATTGCTGCAATGGGCACAGGCGGGGGATGCTCTCGAGTTCGGCGGTCTTGGCACGCTGGTCGCCTTTTCCGGCATGGTCGTCATGGACGGGTTCGCGGTGTTCGGCCGTTTCGTGCTGCTGGTCATGACGGGGCTCGGGCTTCTTGCAGGGTGGAAGCTCATCGAGAGCCTCAACCGGCGGGGTGCCGAGGCGATCGCCCTTGTCCTGCTGGCCACTACAGGTTTCTCGATCATGGTCGCCTCCAACAACCTGGTGATGATGTTTCTCGGTCTCGAGATAGGTTCGATCTCGCTGTACGTCCTTGCCGGGATGACCCGGGAGAAGATCAAGGCCGACGAGGCTGCAATGAAGTACTTCTTGCTCGGTTCCTTTGCGTCGGCAATCTTCGTTTACGGAGTGGCCCTCTTGTACGCCGGCACCGGTCAACTCGAGATTCTTGCGATACGACAGTTCTTCACGGAGTTCTTTGTCACCAGTCCCGCCGTGATCCTGATAGGACTGGCGTTGATCATCGTCGGACTCGGTTTCAAGGTTTCCGCGGCGCCGTTCCACAGTTGGGCGCCGGATGTGTATCAGGGCGCCCCTGCCGGTGTGGTCGGATACATGGCGGCAATGGCCAAGATCGCCGGCTTCCTGGCGATCGCCCGAATTCTGCTCACCGGAGTTCCCCAACTCGACGCCAATTGGCTTCCGGTGATCGCCGGACTCTCGGCCCTCTCGATGCTCGTCGGATCGATTATCGCTCTCGTCCAGAATGACGTTCGGCGGATGCTGGCGTATTCAGGTGTCGCCCACGCCGGATTCATCCTGACCGGAATCGTTGGTGGAGCCACCACCGGGATGCTGTTCTATGTCACTGTCTACGCGATCCAACTGGTCGGCGCGTTCGCTGTTGTCGCGGTTGTGAGCGGCCCCGGTAGCTCCGGTTCCTCAATCGATGAATACAGGGGACTTGCCCGTCGGAGCCCGGCTCTCGGGGCAGCATTTGCCGTTCTCCTGCTGGGTATGGCGGGTCTTCCACTCACATCGGGGTTCATCGCCAAGTTCGGGGTCTTCAGCGAGGCGTGGGCCAACGGCTACGGGTGGCTGGTGATTATCGCTCTCTTGGCCTCGGTGATCGCCTTCGCCTTCTATCTGCGTGTCATCGTCGTGATGTACATGGACGAGACGGAGGAAGAGGCGATCCCGGTTTCGGTGAGTGCCCGCTGGGTGCTGGGGATCGCAGTCGTCGGAACGGTTCTTGCGGGTATCCTGCCGGCGCCGCTCATCGACCTGGCGGCCAATGCCTTCCCTCTTTAGACGCGTCGGCAGGCCTCTCCTCCTCGGTCTGGCGGCGGGGGTCATCCTTCTAGGAGCAGCTGCCCCGGCTTTTGCGGCCGAGACCGCGAGTTCCGAGTTCGTGATCATTCGGCCCGACGATCTCTTGGAGGACGATCTCTACGCCGGAGCGATCAAGGTGTCGATCGAAGGCGAGATCGATGGGGACTTGATTGCCTTTGCAGCGGAAGAGATCGTGATAGATGGAACGGTGACCGGTTCGGTGATGGCGGTGGCTCCCAGGGTGACGATCAACGGATCGGTCGGTGGCGCACTTCGAGTGATTTCCAGATCGCTCGTGGTGAACGGGAGCGTCGGCACCGACATCGTGGTGGCAGCTGTCAATGTCAAGCTCGCCGAAAGCTCCTCAGTTGGTGGCGATGTCCTGGCTTGGGTTGTCAACATGGAGGCTCTCGGTCACATCGGACAGGACCTGGAGGGCAGTCAGCGAAGCCTCGGGTTGGCCGGTTCGGTTGACGGTGATGTCGACGTCTCGGTTGGCCGACTGACCGTCGTCGACGATCTGACGGTGTCAGGAGATCTCGGCTACCGGTCCGAGCCCACGGCCGAGGGCTTGGGGATGGCCGATGTGGGCGGGGTTGTAGTGCACAAGACACCTCTGCAACCCAATATCAGGGTGCGGGCCCTCGAGCTGTTTGGACGGTTCCTGGTGGTTCTTCTGTTGACGATTGCCGCCCTCAGCACCGCTTGGGGATGGCCAGAGAGGACTGTCAAGGCCGTCGGAAAAGTGAAGGCGACTCCCTTGAGGGCGTGGTTCTTCGGAGCTGTGGTAATGGCATCGCCTTTGTTTCTGGTGGCGATGGCGGCGCTGCTGTTGGCCCTAGCTCCACCCTCGGCGAGCTTTCCGTTGCTCGCCATTCTCGGACCTGTGATCTTGGCGGCCCTCGGGGTGGTTCTGGCGGTGTCCCTGATGGCTGGTATCCCCGCAGTCGGCCGGGTCGGTGAAGTGCTGTTCCGCAAGCTCGATATCTACGGGACGATTCTCGCCGGATCTGTCGTGGTCGGCATGCTCTGGATGTTGCCGATCGTGGGATGGCTGATCCCGCTGGTCGTATTGCCGCTCGGTTTGGGTGGGTGGTACCTCAGTTGGCAGGGCAAGCCCGCAGTGGCTGATCAGACCTGATCGGAACTGAACTCCAACTCCTTCGTCTGATCCTCGAAAACGTCGTACACAAATCGCATGCTCACATGACCGCAGGCTTCGCACGCCTCACGTTCCAGGCCGGCGATTTCGGTGGTGACTATCTTCAGGTGGTGACACCCGTCCGTCAGTTCCTTACTACCTCTGGTCTTGTGCCGCATCGTGGTCAGCTCCCTTGGAACAGTTGCCCACTGGGTATCGACTGGAGGACCCGCCTGACTTGGGGGCTAATGACAACTCACTCCAGATGACTAGTCCCTTGGATGCAGTGTTCAGACCTTCTCGATCGCCCTCTGGACGTTGGTGACGATGACGTCCTTCTTCACCAGGCCAGACTGCCGCCACCTCTGATGCAGACCGTTGCCTTGTGGGGTCACCAGCACGAAGGTCGGCGTGGATCGCACCTTGAACTTGGAGAAGAGGTCAGGAACCTTGTCGAGGTTGGCCTTGACCACAATGGCCTCCTCCTTGAACTCATCGGCGACCTCGTTGACGATGCCGTCCATGATCTGACAAGGTGAACATCCGTGCTTCATGAAGTCGACCAGAACCGGCTTCCCCTCGGTGAGTAGCTGTTCGAACTCGCCGGACGAGCTGAGTTGTGCCGCCTTGTGGCGCTTATTGAAGATTCCCATCGTTCCTATTGTGGCGTCCTGAGAGAGAACCTCGAATCGATTGTCGGTCTTCCGGCTTATTCTTCTTTCCGATGAGTGAGATAACCGATCAGTTTGAGCGCCGGGTCAGAGATCTTCGAATCTCGGTCACCGATCGATGCAACTTCCGTTGCACCTATTGCATGCCCAAGGAAGTGTTCGGGCCCGATCACGTCTTTCTGCCCCGGGATCAGTTGCTCACCTTTGAGGAGATCACTTCGGTGGTCCGGACGTTTGTCTCCCGCGGGGTCAACAAGGTTCGGATAACAGGCGGTGAACCGCTGTTGCGCAAACAGATAGAGGTGCTCGTGGCCGCTCTAGCGGTGGTTGATGGCGTTGAGGATCTGACCCTGACCACCAACGCCTCTCTGCTGGCGCGCAAGGCCCGGGGTCTGGCCGAGGCCGGGCTTGATCGGGTCACGGTCAGCCTCGATGCGATGGATGACCCCACATTCCAGAGAATGAACGATGTGGGCTTCCCTGTCGCCACCGTTCTCGAGGCTATCGACGTAGCTGCGGGGGCCGGGCTCGGGCCGGTGAAGGTCAACTGTGTGGTCCAACGCGGTGTCAACGAGCACGCGGTCATCGAGATGGCCGAATACTTCAGGGGGACCGGCCACATCGTCAGGTTCATCGAATTCATGGACGTGGGGAATACCAACGGGTGGCGTCTTGATGACGTAGTCCCGGCGTCGGAGATCATCGAGACGATCAACTCGGTTCATCCCGTCGAGCCGGTAACGGCCAATTATCCCGGTGAGGTGGCCAATCGCTTCCGCTATCGCGACGGCAAGGGCGAGGTGGGTGTGATCGCATCGGTCACCAAGCCATTCTGTGGGGCTTGCACCAGAGCGCGGGTGTCGGCGGAGGGCGTGTTGTACACGTGTCTGTTTGCCTCGTCCGGCTCGAGTCTCCGGGATGCCCTCCGGTCTGGAGTCGATGTGGGCGAGGTCATCGACGAGATCTGGACCAAACGCGACGATCGCTACTCCGAGATCCGCTCCTCGAAGACGTCCCGCATCGGCACCCCCGTCGAGATGTCCTACATCGGCGGCTAAGAACGCGAACCTCCGGTAGTTAGGCCCACATATGGGCGTAACTACCGGAGGTTCGCGAGATGGCGGCCGCGTCGACCGTTTCGAGAGCCGCCCGAGGCAACTCGATAACCAGCCCAGATCAGGGTGACGGCGATGAGAAGAGACAGGGCAAACCCGCTGGCCTCACCCAGAGCCAGACTCGTGCCGCGCCACGCCGCCGCGAATGTCCCGGCAAGGATCAGCGCATTCCCCCAGACGATGTTCCGGTCCTTTCTCCAAAACCGAACGAGACTGACCAGGGCGAGAACGATCAGGATCGTCGCCCCCGCAGCACCACCGATGACGGCGAACAGTCGGGGCCCGAAACCGGTCTCGAAGATGTCGTGCGGGATCCCACCGCCCGGCAGAGAGTGCTGAAACGGCACCGTCAGAGTGAGAGCTCATGGCAATGGCGGTGAATGCGCCGAGCTGCGATTGTCATCACGTGCCCCGAGCGTTTCCCTACTACGAGGAACATCGAGCCGAGAGCCAGGAAGGGAATGTTGAGAACGGCTCCAAGCAGAAAGAACGTTCTGTAGACGGGTCCTGTCCACCCGGACGTGACTCCGATGAACAGCGCCCATGTCGCCGCGGCAAACATGGTCATGCCGGTGGCATACGCCGCGATGTGTGGCCTTGGACGCCGGCGGTAACCCCTCCAGAGATCGAAAGCGAAGAGACTCGCTGCGGCGGCCGCAACAAACGAAAGGACCGACTCCATTGGCTTCGACTCTAGGTGCGGCCCGGATAGACCCTGGCGTGGATCGCCTTTGCCCGGATGCGGTCTCCAGGCTGATAGCTGGGTCTCGGGCCGATCCGGGAGCGGATTCTCCCACCGCCGTTGAGAGCGACCGTCACCAATTGATCATGACCGAAGAATTCGGTTCGGACAACCACGGCGTTTGGGGTCTCTCCGATTGACAACTGAACATCTTCGGGACGCAACACCACCACGGCCGGACCCTTCAGATCGGTCTTGAATCGGCCAACGGCCGTCTCGGCGTAACCACGATGACCGGTCGTCGTGAGGACATCGGCGTCGCCGAGGAAATCGGCGATCCACGGATCAGAAGGCTTCGTATACAACTCGGCAGGCGAATCGACCTGGACGACACGGCCCTTGAACATCACTGCGACAAGGTCGGACGTGGCCAGCGCCTCCTCCTGATCGTGAGTGACCAGGACTGCGGTGGTCCGGGTCTCTGTGAGGATCAGACGTAACTCGCGCCGAACCCTGTCACGCAGATTGGCGTCGAGGTTGGAGAAGGGCTCGTCGAGCAAAATGACATCAGGCTCGGGTGCCAGGGCCCGGGCGAGGGCCACCCGCTGCTGTTGGCCTCCGGAGAGCTCGTTGGGCATTCGATTACCAAGCCCTGTGAGACCGACCAGTTCCAGGACCTCGCCAACCCGGGTCTCCGCCGTGCTTCGTGGCAGTCCATACGCGACATTTCCCATGACATTCTTGTGCGGAAAGAGGGCGTAGTCCTGAAAGACCATTCCCACTCGCCGTTTCTCCGGTGGCACAAAGACACCAGGGCCGAGCACCTGACGCCCGTGAATCTCAACGGTTCCAGTTGCCTGCTCGAACCCGGCGATAACCCTGAGCGCCGTCGTCTTTCCACATCCAGAGGGTCCGAGCAGTGTGAGCAAGCTTCCTTCCCAGATGTCGAGGCTGAACTGGTCGAGGGCTACGACCTCGTCGTAGGTCTTGGAGAGGCTCCGGGCCCGGATAGTGAGTCTGTCAGTCGCTGAGGTCACGGTATGTCAGGGCCAAGAGTGGCACGATCGACACGGTTAGGAGAGCCAGGCTGGCAACGCTCGCCCTTGTATAGAACCCCTCACCGGTGCTGCTCCAGATCCGGATGGCCAGAGTCTCGAAGCCGTTGGGTCGAAGCAGCAGAGTCGCGGGGAGTTCCTTCATCACGGAGAGAAAGACCAGGGCGGCGCCGGCAGCCAAGCCCGGACTGACAAGCGGCACCGTGACGCGGCCGAGTGTCTGCAACGGCCCCCGACCCAGCCCTCGTGACGCGTCCTCCAAAACTGGGCTGACGCGTCTCAAAGAATCCTGAACCGTGGACACCGATTGGGCCAGGAACATGGCCACGTATGTGAGCACCAGCAAGAGGACTGATTGATAGAGAGGCCTGGCCCATGTCAGGGCGAAACCAACGACGGCGATGCCGACAGTGATGTGGGGAAGGGAGTAGATGGCCCAGGTCGCCGACTCGACCGCACCCGAGAGCCTGGCCCTCTTCCACGTCGTGACCATGGCCACGGGTAGGGCTGCAAGAGCTGCCAGTCCGGCGGCTGCAACGGATACACCCATCGACCTCACCGTCTCATCCCAGAAGGTGCCGAGCTCGATACCCGCAGATAGGCCACGGATCAGCCAGAAGAGCAGTACCGAAATAGGGATTATCAGGGAGAGGAATGCGAATGCTGCGAGAAACCCCAGGGACAGACCCCTCGCCCATCCTCGTATTTCGAGCAACCTGCGCACCCTTCCGGTCCGTGTCATCGTGTACCCGGCACGCGACCGGCTCCTGCGCTCGATGAATAGGATGGCGAGAGCGAGGACCATCAGCACGAGGGAGAGAGCTGCAGCCGGCCGTCTATCGATTTGCCCTGCATAGAGAGTGAAGATCGCCCGTGTGAAGGTGTCGAATCGGAGGAGTGACACGGCTCCGAAATCGCTGATCGTATAGAGGCCAACCATGAGCCCCGCGGACACGAGCGCCGGCCGCAGTTGGGGGAGGGTGACCGTGAAGAAGACCCTGCGGCGGCTCGCGCCGAGACCGGTGGCGGCTTCCTCCGTTGCCGGATCAATGAGTCGCAAGGCAGGCGACACGATCAGGTGGGCCATGGGAGCGAGGAAGATCGATAGGGCCAGCCAGGCGCCGACAAATCCGTAGGGAGTCGGTATCTCGAATCCGAGCCACGATGAGATCAGCCCGTTGGGCCCGGTCGCCCCAATGATCGTCAATGCTGCCATGTAGGAGGGGATTACGAGAGGCAACGCGGCGAGGATCATCCACACTTTTCTGACTGGTATGTCGGTTCGAGTCGTGAGCCACGCCGTCGTCGTTCCAAGGGTGAGGGCCGTGACTGTCACGGCCAAGGTCAGGCCAACCGTGGCGACGAACAACTCGAACAGACGGCCAACGGGCAACGTTGTTCCGGTGCCCTTCGTGAGGACTTGCCATCCCAGGCTGATCGGGGGGATCAGTGCCGGTAGCAGAACGATCGCCGCTGCCGTCCACCATCCGCGGCTGGACCTGTTGCGCGGGCCGGGGCTTGGCGCGGTTTCGACCGGGGCGACGAGTGGCCCGGCAGTCATGATCTAACGGTCATGCATCAAACAAGCCCGGACTCGGACACGAGCCGCGTCGCGTCGTCGAGGACGTCGGCGAGTTGAGAGAGGTCGATGTCGGGCGTGTTGAGGTCCTCGAGTGCCGGTAGGCCCCCGGCGGGCTGCACACCCGGGATGAGAGGGAATTCGAAGGTTTCGGTGGCGAAATAGGTCTGGGCCGTTTCTGAGAGGAGAAATTCGACGAATTGACGGGCTGCCTCCGGAACGTCGGTCCCCGAGATTATGCCTGCACCTGCCGGCATCACGAGGGTTCCAACGTCGCCGGCGGGGATGAACCAGTTCTCCGAGTTGTTGCCTTCGCCCTCCGCCCGCAGCCGTAGCAAGTAGTAGTGGTTGACGAGCCCTCCTTCGATCTCCCCCGAATCGGCCGCCGCCACGATTGGCGTGTTCTTGGGATAGTCCTGAGGTTCGTTGGCGGCGAGCGACTGGAGCCATTGGAGCGTCTCCTCCTCTCCTCGTTCCAGGATCATGGCGGACACGAACGCCAGGAACGACCCGTTGGTCGGGGCAACGCCGACCTCTCCGAACCAACTCGGGTCGGTCACATCATCAATGGTCTGGGGCAGGTCATTGGAGGTGCCGGTGTTGTGGATGAAGGTGCGAACACGACCGGAGGTTCCCCACCCATCGCCCGTTTCGATCGGCGAATCTGGGGTCAACGGAGTCCAGGACCGATTGGGGAAGCTCGGAGAGCAGACCGGCGACCGAGCCGAGAGAAGCGGGTTCCTGAGCAAAAAAGACATCGGCCTCTGTGGAGTCTCCCTCCTGGAGAAGGGTGGCGGCGAGGTCGGTCGATCCGGCGTATCGAACTTCGACCTCGATACCGGTCGACTCGGTGAATTGGTCGATCAGCGGCTGAACCAACTCCTCGCTTCGCCCGGAGTAGACGATGAGCAGATCGCCAGACCCCCCTGAACCGCATGCTGTGATAGCCATTGCACCCACGAAGACGGCAATTGCCCATCTCATCTCGATCCTTTCCAGATCGTTAGGTACCTAACGATCTGGAAAGGTATTACCACTACGCCGGTAGTGCAAACGGCGACCTGCTTAGGATTTGCGTGTGCGACCGGTGACAGTCCAGTTTCTCAAGAACCCCGACATCCTTCATTGGGGGTTTGAGGCGTGGTTCTTGGGGGAGGACGGATACGGGCTCCTGGATTGCCGTTCCCCAGGGAACCGAGCGTTGGAAGGGCAAGGAGTCGGTCCGGCCAACTGGAGAGGATGCGGTCTTCTGTGCCCCCGATGACGGCTGGTGGCATCTCCACTACAACGGGGGTGCGACCCAGTTCTCCCACTTTGTCGACATCGTCACCCCACCGGTGTGGGTATCGGAGAATCGTTACGAGATGATCGATCTCGATTTGGACGTGATCGTCCAGCATGACGGAACCGTGGAGATCGATGACGAGGACGAGTTCCAGATCCATCAGATCAAGTATGGATACACCAAGGAGATGATCCTTCGGGCGGAGGCGGAGACCGAGCGGATTGTCGGAGAGCTGGAGAATCGCAAGGAGCCATTCTTCGAAGTGGCCGATGCTTGGCTATCGCTGGTGAGCTAGGAGCCCGCTGAATAATGCATGTCACCCATCTCGACGACCAGGTCATCGCCACTCGCTGTGGTCTCGTTTCCGCCATTCCGACACGAGGAGTGGCGAACCCTCGCCCTTGCGACTGGCGCGCTTGGCCGCCAATCTGAGCAACGGCATTAGTCAGCAGACTCCTAAGCCAGGAACTCTTCAAGCAAAGAGTTGTATCTCTCAGCGTCGTTGAGATATGGGAAGTGACCTACATGGCCCAGTGACACCGTCTCGGCCCCGGGGTAGGCCTCGGTCAGCAGCTTTCTCAGCTCGGCGGAAACCAGAGGGTCGTTCTTCGCCTCGATCAACATCAACGGTTTCGAGTCCGGGTCGGGGGCCTCAAACGAGTCGAGCACACAGGCGAACCTCGCCAGGAATTGGCTCTTTGTCATCCGTCCGGCGGCCTGCTCGAGGAGGTAGGCGCGGACGAGGGCCGACCCTCCAGCCGCGGGAACGATCGCGTCGTCCACACTCTTACTGAGTTGTTTCATCACGACTCGGGCCGGCGCCACCTTGGCGAGCCGCAGTCGGCCAGAGTGCTCACGAACAAGCTGTTCGCTGGGCGGGAAGGTGTTGGCGAACACGGCGCGTTCGATGCGATCTGGATGGTTGGCAACCAAATACTGGGCGATGTAGCCGCCGAGCGAACTGCCGACCACCGATACTTTCTCCACCTCGATCGAGTCGAGGAGTCCCATCAATTGCTTGGCGAGCGGTTCCAGCGATGGAATCGGTGGATATGTCACCGCCAGGACCCGTCTGTGGGTGCCAAGCGCCAGAAGCTGTTGAAACCAGATGTCGTAGCCCCCGGCCATTCCGTGGAGAAAGAGAGTGGTCGGGCCCTCTCCGAGGTCGACGTACTCCCACACCGCTCCCGCATCGGTGTCGATGTGAATCTGGCGACCCTGGCGGACTCGGTCCAAGTCGTCAACCAGTTTCGGGTCGACGTCGGCGTACAGATGCCCCACGGCTGTGACCGTAGTGCCCACGGGACCCACTGAGAACACCAACACCCAATTGAGGAATCCGAAGTTCCGCTCTGTTTGGGGCGAAACTATCACTCTCCGAGTGCAAACATCTGATTCTCAACGGCGCACATAGATGAGGGGTCGAACTACACCCTGAAGTTCCTCGCCCGGGTCAGTCGTCTGAGACGGTGAACATGATTGCGTGGTCCCCGGTCGACTCGTCGTAACAGTTGAGAGCATGTTGCCCCGGCTTATCAAGGGTGACCGTCAAGGTTCCTGTGCTGTCGATAGCGGTTGGAGCAAACAACGCTGCATAGAAGCCCTTCTCTGGATCAACAGGCGGGCCGCCTCCAACAACTCCGAAAATACCTTCCGCGAGGATGTCATCGGCAGTGGTTCCCTCAGGGATCGACCAAACACCGAAACCCATATTGGTGGTGTCCGATTCGTTGATGAACGTAAACGTAACGGCGGAGCCGAGGTCGAATTCGGTCGGACCCTCATAGGAACACCCGCTCCCGTAGTAGGTAGCGGTCGGTTCGCTGGTGGTGCCGGTGCACCCTGTTACGACTACCGCTACCAACTAGTTCCGATCACAGTCTTACGTCTCATATCTCTTTCTCCTTAGTTCGTTGGCAATTACACAGGGTTGAGCTATCAGCGGAAACCGCGTGGCTGGCACACGCGGCCAAGACGACCGCGGCGGTCAACAGGGTCGCGCTCATCCCAAGGCACTTGGAGAACCTCGAACTAGTCACGCCCTCTCCAATCAATCTTCGGCCGTCGCGGTCCATACCGCCGCATCGCCTCCGTCCGTTCCGACGGCCACCAAACCGGGACCTCCGGCGGTCACGCTCAACATGCTCGGTACATAACCGAAGACCGATCTGTCGTGGACTCGGGACCAGGTGATCCCATCAACCGAGGTCCACACCACCGCACCCGCTGACTCGCCGACCGCGACCAGGCCAGGACCTCCAGCGGTAACACTGGTCATCGCCATCCCCGCCCCGGGTGAGAGCCCACCGAAGATCGCCATGTCGTAGGGGACCTGGGACCACGTGAGACCATCAACAGAAGTCCACGCGAGGGCAGACGTTCCGACTCCGACTGCCACTAAACCGGGTCCTCCGGCGGTCACGCTGACCATCGAAGGATTGTCCATCCCTCCGAAGACAGATTCATCGTTGGGAACTCGGGACCAGGCGATCCCGTCAACCGAGGTCCACACCGCCGCGTCCATACCACGGGCGTAGCCCGGTTCGCCTTGGCCGTCCCATCCGACCGCCACCAAACCGGGACCTCCGACGGTCACGCTCAACATTCCCTGACTGTCTGTTCCGCCGAAGACGGATTCGTCGTGAGGAACCCGTGACCAGGTGAGTCCACCAACAGAAGTCCACACTGCAGCGTCGTCATCAGCATCGCCGACTGCCACGAGACCGGGACCTCCAGCAGTCACGCTCGACATCACTGCTCCTCCCCCAAAGACCGTCTCGTCGTGAGGAACTCGGGACCAGGTGACCCCATCAACAGCAGTCCACACCGCCGCGTCACCATCGTTTCCCGTGTTGTCCCATCCGACCGCCACAAGGCCGGGGCCTCCGACGGTCACACTGCTCATATTCATGTTCTCCCCACCGAACACGGCTTCGTCATGGGGAGCCCGAGACCAGGTGACGCCATCCACAGAAGTCCACACCATCGCATCCCCATCGCCCCATCCGACTGCGACCAGGCCGGGACCACCCACCGTCACACTTTCCATCCCCTGTCGACCCTCCCCACCGAAAACCGCGTCATCGTGAGGAACCCGGGACCACGTGCCGGGGATCAGCACTAATTCCCCGAGTGTCGTAGGCGTGGACTCCGCAAGCGTCGTAGGCGTGGATTCGGCCAGCGTCGTGGGCACGACCGTGTCGGCAGGTGGTGTCTCCTCGTTGCCGACCAGGAACGGGATAACACCGATCAGAAGAACCGTCAGTACCACCGCGGCGATCGCCACCCAAACACCAAACCGGCTACTCCGTCGAGGAGCCACATAAAGCGAAGTATCGGAGGGGGAGACAGAATTTCCTGCGGCGAACACGTCATCCACGTTGATGTAGCCCTGCTCCTCATCATGAAATGCGCCGTAGTCGGCCAGTTGTTGCAGCAGACCGGTGCTCACAACTCCACCCCCATCTGTTTACGTAACCGGTTCAACCCACGTTGTGCATGGGTGTGGACGGTCGATTTCGACATGCCAAGAAGATCCCCCACCTCAGACATCGACCATTGGAAGGAATGAAGAAGCATCACCACCACCCGTTGCCGCTCCGGCAACCGAGCCAGTGCGCCAGCCAACTGTGGTTCTACCCAAGGCAATCGTTGAACATCCACCGGAAGCAACACCGGACGGTTACGAGCGATCAGCCTTCGCCCTCGATCTCTGCCAACCGTGTACAAGTAACCAGGAGGATTATCCATCTCCCGTACCCGATCCCAATGCTCCCAGCCGTACGCAAGCGACTCCGCCGTCATCTCTTTGCCCAACTCAGTTCCAAACAAGGCAGACAGGGCATGACGAAGCCGAGGCTCGGTCTGCTTCACGAACTCCGTGAACGAATCAACAAGGATGTCATCGGGCAAATCGCTCTCCCAGGGGCACTCACCCTAAAGAAAGCACCAATTCCCAGATCGTGTGACAACCAATCTGGTCCCACATAACCGGCTTATGTGCGGTTGGGTCAGCCCTCGATGAGGTCAGTGGATCGATTGTCGGCTCGAGGGGTGCAAACCGATCTACAAACGGACGGCAGCTAACGGGAGAACACAGAAGGACACGAGTCGTAACACTGATCGGCCAATTTCCCCTGTTTGGCCTCGAGGAAGGACACGAGAGGACGCCAACCGTCGGCAATCTTTTGACCCGAAGGTTGTGGGTTCGATTCCCACTCAACCCACCAGCAGAGGGATCTCCACCTCGGCAGTCGACAATCCGCCGTGATAACAACGAAGTCTCTTGTCGAAGCCCTTGGGGATCAGGACCCGATCGTCTGGCGCCAACAACACCCGCTCGCCAAGCCGGGACAGGGCCTCGGGAGTCGGTTCCGGTCCGATCAGCGAGGCGCCGTCGATCAGAGATCCGCCCGTCATGTCGGCCAGGTCGCTCATCAGCTCCCTGTCGCCCCACAGATGCAGTCCCCGGGTGTCTCCGCCAAATCGAAGCTCGTCGAAGCGTGGGTCGCGAATCAGCTGCTTCTGGTCGTCGGCAAACTCGACAAGACCATGATCGGCCGTCCCGATCAGCGCCACTCCGGGAGGGAGCAGGGAGGCGAGACCTTCCCATACCCCCACGGCGACCTTCATTGCCTCGGCGAACTCACCGGACTCGAGTCCGAACACGTGACCCGCGAAATCAACGTGCGGTACGTAAGTGAAGATCAGACGTCGTGGCTCGGAGGCGAGTTGGACGGTCGCCTCTACGAGGTCCTCGACGTCCCAGGCACCCTCGAACCTGGTCCCCCGGTAGAGGACCCGGGAAAGGGGAGAGCCCGAGAAGTCGCCCGATTGAACCGTGATCGGCTCGACGCCGAGGGTTCGGAGCCGTTCCCAGAGATTTGGCGACGGCAGCACCGTTGAGTAGCCATAAGGCACGGATTCTCCCGCGGGTGTCACCCACTTCAGACTGTTGACGACTTTTCCCAAATCGGGCATCCACATCAGGTGGGCCACCTGTCCGTGTCTCGATGGGGGCAAACCCGTGGCGATGGTCGCCAGTGAGACACTCGTGGTCGTCGGAAATGGAGCTTCGAGAGTCCCACTCCTCGAGGCGGCAAGGGTTTGAGCCGCGGGGTCACCGAGCTGGGCTACGCCGAGTCCGTCGAATAGCACCAGGACGTATGTGTCAGCCTCCGGAATCGAGGCAGCGAGATCAGGTGCCAATCCGCGGAGCGCCGACTGACCGGTCCGCTTCAGCTCCAATTCCGCCATGAGATTGACAAGCCCGGCACCGTCATAGGAGGGGACTGAGGACATCGGTGGCAGGCTAGATGGTGTCCTGGTGGTCCGTCTTTCAAATGATTGCCGGGTCTCTCCGGCCCTCGACGCCGCTCGCGGTGTCCTCCGCCTCGACGCACCTACCGGTGCGCCTTCGTTGTGCGTCCTTGCGATTCGAACGCCGATGCCTCGGAGACACCCTGACACCATTTGTGCGACAGACCACTAGGAATTCACCCGCTAGCAATTGTGAAACGCTGACTTCGACCGGTCCCGGGCCATGCGTATACTCGCCGCCGGTCCCAACACAGCGAGTCATAGTGGCATGAGCACGTACTTCGAGAGTTATCTGACTGTGGGCGCCTTTGCTGCGCTTGGTGCTGTCCTGGTTCTCGGGATGCTGGGTGTCGCCTCGATTCTGCGACCCAATAATCCCACCAAAGCCAAACGACTCACCTATGAGTGCGGGGTTGATGCCGTGGGGTCAGGATGGAGCCAGACTCACGTTCGGTATTACGTTTTCGGTCTCCTCTTCCTCATCTTCGACGTTGAGGCGGTGTTCCTCTTTCCCTGGGCGATAAGGCTCGAGGAGTTGGGCATGTTTGGCCTTGTGGAGATGCTCATCTTCATCGGCGTCCTGCTGCTCGGGCTGGTTTATGCCATCCGGAAGGGAGTCTTGGAGTGGGAGTAGCCCAGAAATTCGGAGTCCCCAAGCCTGTCTCTTGGCTGCTCAATTGGTCCCGCAAATACTCGCTCTGGATGTTCCAGTTCGGTCTCGCCTGCTGCGCTATCGAGATGATGGCCGCTTCCGGGCCCCGCTATGACTTCATGCGTTTCGGGATCATCCCCCTCCCGGCTTCGCCCCGGCAAGCAGACCTGATGGTGGTGGCGGGCACTGTCACCGACAAGATGGCTCCATCGATCCGGCGTCTCTACGATCAGATGCCGGAGCCCAAGTACGTCATCTCCATGGGTTCCTGTGCCAACTGTGGCGGTCCCTACTGGGACTCCTACTCGGTCACCAAAGGAGTTGACCAGCTTTTGCCCGTCGATGTGTACGTCCCGGGTTGTCCTCCTCGGCCGGAGGCGCTGATGGACGGAATTGTTCTCTTGCAGCAGATCATCCAGGGCGAGAACATCAAAGAGAAGTGGAATCAGCGTGACCTCGAGCCCGTCTGACACCGAAGCAGCGGTTCACCGGCTCCAGGAGTTCGCTGACTCCGCTGCAGAGGCGGTCGGCGGCGAGGCCGAGGTTCAATTCGACACCATCAAGTTGCGGGTGTCCGCCAACAGATGGGTTGACGCACTCACCACGGCTCGAGACGGCCTCGATCTGGTGTTCTTCTCATGGCTCTCCGCAATCGACTGGGCCAATGACGTAGAGGCTGGAGATCCTCTCAAGGAGGAGATTGAGGAGCGGATCGAGCTCCTTTGCACGGTGTGCGACCTGAGGGAGGGGCGTCGTGTCACGTTTTCGACCGACCTACCGACCGAAAAGCCATCGGTGGCCAGCATCGTCGAGGTCTATGTGGGGGCCAACTGGCACGAGAGGGAAGCGGCCGAGATGTTTGGCATCACCTTCGAGGGTCATCCCGATCCAGGGCCCCTCTATCTGCCGGAGGCGTTCCTGGGCAACCCTCTCAAGAAGAGCTATCCGCTGTTGAGTCGCGAGGTGAAACCGTGGCCCGGCACCGTCGAGGTCGAGGCCATGCCAGAAAAGCCATCGACCGAAAACCCGGAAGCGTGATGGTCACAGATAACGATCTGGTCAAGCATCTGAGCGAGGCACAGGTCTCGGTCGAGCTTCAGACCGAGGACATGACCCTCAACATCGGCCCTCAGCACCCTTCAACCCATGGAGTGCTTCGACTGGTCGCTCGTGTGAGCGGTGAGCGATGCTTCGACGTCAAGCCGGTGATCGGATACATGCATCGTGGGTATGAGAAGCTGTCCGAGGTACGAACATATCCTCAGATCACGGCGCTCATCAATCGGATCGATTGGGTCTCCGGGTACGCCAACGAGATTCCCTTCATCGTCGCTGCCGAGAAATTGATGGATGTCGAGGTGCCTGAGCGTGCCCAATACATCCGGGTAATTCTCACCGAAATGGCACGTGTCTCTTCCCACCTCGTATTCATGGCCTCGTACCCCCTCGAGCTTGGTGCTGCGACGCCTCTGTTCTTCGCCCTACGTGACCGAGAGCGGGTTCTCGACCTCATCGAGGGTGTTACCGGTGGTCGATTCCACCCCAACTTCAACCGTATCGGCGGGGTCAAGCCCAACGCCGGATCGGGCCCGATTACCAAGAAGACACCTCAGGATCTTCCAGCGGGCTTTCTTGGCGAGACTCGTGATGCCATGAGCGTGGTCCTGGATACCTGTGAGGAGATCGAAGACTTGGTGGCAGGAAACGAGATCTTCCGGGCTCGGACCAAGGGGATTGGCGTCCTTCCCCCCGAGGTAGGTGCCGCCTTTGGCGTCTCCGGACCAAATCTCCGGGCATCAGGTGTGAAATTCGACCTGCGCAAAGTCGAGGATTACCTGCCTTATGACAAGTTCGACTTTGATGTCGTAGTTGGCGAGAACGGTGACTGCTGGGATCGTTGGTGGGTGCGTCTCGAGGAGATTCGAGAGTCCGCCAAGATCATCCAGCAGGCCGTCGATGGGATTCCTCCATCCGGGCCGCTTCAGGCAAAGGTCCCCAAGGTCATCAAGGTTCCCAAAGGCGAGACCTACGTGCGAGCCGAGAACCCAAAGGGGGAAATGGGCTACTACATCGTCTCGGACGGTGGGCCCGGGCCATATCGGTTGAAGATCCGCTCCGCGAGCTTCTCCAACATCTCGATATTGTCCTGGATCCTCGAGGGTGTCTTAGTCCCCGACATCATCGCCATCATGGGAAGTCTCGACTTCGTCTTGGGAGACGTGGATCGGTGACCCAGTTCATCACCGACCTGTTCTCGAACTTCTGGGTTTCGTTGGCCGGCAAGCTGTTGCTTGTGGCGACGATGGTGCCTGTCATCGGGATGCTGTTGGGATTCGCCGAGATGAAGCTCTCAGCCAAAATGCAGTCCCGCGTCGGCCCCTACTTCGCAGGGGGGCGCTGGGGGTGGGCCCAACTGATTGCCGATGGTGTCAAGTTCTTTCAAAAGGAGGATTTGATCCCCGAGGATGCCGACAGACCTGTTTTCAAGGCAGCCCCGATTCTCGTGTTGGTTGGGACAGTTTCGCTGTTCCTGGTGATCCCCTTCGGACCTGGCCTCATCTTCCAGGATCTCTCGGTTGGCATCTTCTACGCCCTGGCCATCTCTTCGATCGGCACTATCGGTGTTCTGATGGCCGGTTGGTCTTCGGCAAACAAGTACTCGCTGATGGGTGGTCTGCGGGCCGCAGGCCAGCTCATTGCCTATGAGCTTCCCCTGGTGCTGGCAGTTGTCGGGTCGGTGATCATGGCCGGAACGATGAGCATGAGTGGGATCGTCGAGGCACAAATAAGTGCTGGCTTCCCGTTTGTGCTGGTCCAGTTCATCGGTTTCGGGATTTTCATGATCGCTGCGTTGGCCGAGCTGTCCAGAATTCCGTTCGACATGCCCATCGCCGAGTCCGAACTGGTGATGGGGTACCTGACCGAGTACTCGGGCTTTAGATTCCTGTTCTTCTTCCTTGCTGAATTCGCCAACATGTTCACGATGTCGGCTATCGCCGCGACGCTGTTTCTCGGCGGCTATTGGCTTCCTTTCGTGCCTGAGTCCACTCTGGAATTCGCCGGTCCGCTCATCCTCATAGGAAAGGTGTTTCTGCTGACTTTCACCATGATCTGGTTCCGGTGGACCTTCCCCCGCTTCCGCGAGGACCAGTTGCAGACTCTTGCGTGGAAAGTGCTGATTCCGTTGGCTCTGGCCAACATCGCCATCACCGCGACTCTGAAAGTGGTGCTCTGATGACAACCAGCGCCCAACGCACGATCCCCGGCTCCGGATTGATAAAGGGTCTTGGGGTGACCATCACCACGATGTTCAAGACGATCTTTCTTCCGAAGAAGTACCTGGCAACGGTCAACTACCCGAAGGTCAAAGAGACTCCTGTGCCCCGGGCGAGAGGGGTCATCGCTCTCGATCAGGATGCCTGCACCGTCTGCATGCTCTGTGCCAGACAGTGCCCTGACTGGTGCATCTACATCGAGGGTCACAAGGAGTCCCAGCCACCCTCGAAACCCGGCGGACGTATCAGAGTCAGGGCAGAACTCGACCGATTCGACATCGACTATGCCCTCTGCATGTACTGCGGCATCTGCGTGGAGGTCTGTCCGTTTGACGCTCTCTTCTGGACTCCCGAATACGAGTACTCCGAGTCGAAAATGGGCAATATGTTGCATGACATGGATCGGCTCCAGGACTGGATGACGACCGTTCCCGAGCCACCCGCGCTGGAGAAATGACCTTTCTCGACTGGATCTCCGCACCTGTGAACTGGGTATTCGCCATTCTCGGAGTTGTCGTACTCTTCTCTGGTTTCCGCGTCGTCACCTCGAGAAACATCGTTCATGCCGCTCTGTATCTGGTTGGTGCACTGGCAGGCACCGCTGCCCTCTTCTTGATGCTGTCGGCTGAGTTTGTTGCTTGGGTCCTGGTCCTCGTCTACATCGGCGCCGTGATAGTCCTCTTCCTCTTCGGGATCATGATCACCCGGGCACCGACCGGACTCGATGAAGGTCTCAGCTCCGATCAGAAGGCTCTACCCGCTCTGCTGGCGTCGGGCGTTTTCGTGATGATGTCGTGGGCATCGATCGACGCGTTCGGGAGCCAGCTCATCGGATCCTTCGGGGAGCCTGTCCCGACTGAGGTCATCGGGGATTCGTTGTTCGGTCGATTTGTCATTCCATTCGAAGTGGTGTCCTTCGTCCTGCTCGCGGCGCTCATCGGTGGCATCACCCTCGCCCGACGTGACCTGTCTCCGGCAGAAGAGGAAGAAAGGTCGGCGGTCTGATGCTTCTCAGCCAGTTCCTGGTGCTTGGAGCAGCGTTGTTCGCCTTTGGCGTCTACGGCCTGCTGGTGCGACGCAACATCGTTCTGATCCTGCTCTCGGTGGAGTTGATGCTCAATGCCGTGAACATCAACCTGATCGCCTTCGAGTCCGTGCTCGCCAGCCCCGAAGCGATCGGCCATATATTCGCCATCTTCGTGATCACGGTGGCCGCCGCAGAGGTCGGTATCGGATTGGCCATCGTCTTGATGATCTTCAGGAACCGTAAGTCCGCCAACGTCGACGATCTCAATCTGATGCGTTGGTAGAGATGATGAACCGACTTCTTTTCGCAGCCGAGGAGATCCACGCCGGTGACGGCGGATGGTGGGCCGATACCGCCGGGATCATGCTGGTCCTGCCATTCGTGGCCTTCCTTGTGATCCTGGCGTTCGGGAAGAAGCTGAAGTACAAGGGTGGCGAGATCGCGGTGGCCGCTCTGGCCATCAACCTCGTCTGGGCCACGGTCCTGCTTCTGATGAACGCCAACGGTGGGGTTCTCGACCAGACCACCTTCGAGATAGGACACATTGGAAGCGGGCTCGTGTTCGAGTTGGGCTGGGTGGTCGACGGCCTCTCGATCTTGATGTTCTTCCTGGTCAACTTTGTCGGCCTTGTCGTTTTCGTTTACGCCCTCGGGTACATGAAGGACGATGTCAGGGTCGACTGGTTCTTTGCCGCTTTCTCACTGTTCGCGGGGGCCATGTTGGTCCTGGTTGGTGCCCCCAACCTGATCCAGTTGATCATCGGCTGGGAGGGCGTCGGTCTGGCTTCGTATCTCCTGATCGGCTTCTATTGGGAAGATCTCGACAACGTGAGGGCGGGCAACAAGGCGTTTCTGACCAACAAGGTCGCCGACGTCGGACTCATCCTCGGTGCCATCCTCGTCGGGGTTTCCATCGGCAGTTGGGACTTCGGTGCTATCGATTTTGCCGCCTTCGAGGGCGCACCCGAACTGGCTGCTGTGGCCACCGTGGGCGGTCTGCTCCTCTTCTTTGGCGCCATGGGCAAGAGCGCCCAGGTTCCATTCCATATTTGGCTGCCCGACGCGATGGCTGGTCCCACGCCGGTCTCGGCGCTCATGCACGCAGCCACGATGGTCACGGCCGGGGTCTATCTGATGGCCCGGATGTTTCCCCTTTTCGAATACATGGCCCAGAACGTGCGAATCGTGATGATCGTCATCGGGACGGTCACGCTGTTCGGAGTGGGTCTGCTCGCCATCGTGGCCGACGACATCAAGAAGGTCCTGGCGTATTCGACGGTCAGCCAGCTCGGTTACATGATGACAGTTATTGCGGCCGGGGGATATACCGCGGGAATGTTTCATCTTTTCACTCATGCCTCTTTCAAGGCGCTGCTGTTCCTCGGCGCCGGCTCGGTCATTCATTCGGTGCACTCCAACAACATGAGTGATATGGGAGGCCTGCGGAAGTTCATGCCCACCACCTTCTGGACCTGGGTCGTTGGTGCTTTGGCTCTTTCCGGCATCGGTCTCTCGGGTTTTTGGTCCAAGGACGAGATCCTCGCTGTGATGGGTGAGAAGGGCCTCGACATCGTCCTCTGGATCTCCATCGCAGGCGCTTTTGTGACCGCCTTTTACATGGCGAGAGCCACGTTCCTGACATTCTTCGGGACTTACAAGGGAGAAGCAACGCCGCATGAATCACCCAGGATCATGACTGTTCCCCTAGTCATACTGGCGGTACCCGCCGCTTTCGCCGGATTCCTCAATATTCCCGGTCTCTCTCTGCCACGACTGGGTAATTTCACCGAGTGGCTGGCGGTGCGTCTGGTGCCCATGGGTGACCCTCATGCCGAGGCGATCAACCTCGGGCTTGCCGCAGCAGGCCTCGCCGCCGCGGTACTGGGAGTCGTGATCGGCTGGCTCATCTACTACCCGGACAAAGAGACCCAGCTGCAACGTGACTCCTTTGAGATCCCGGTCCTCTTCCCGCTGCTTCGCAAGAAGTACTACATCGACGATCTAGCCCTCGGAATCGTTGCGCTGATCAAAGGCCCTCTCGCCCGTTTCGTCGACTGGACCAACACCTATGTGATCGATGGTTTCGTCAACGGCGTCTCAGGACTGGTGAAAGGTCTCGGCGTGTTTGTCTACGACACCCTCGATCAGCGTGGAGTGGATGGTGTTTTCAACGGTTTGTCGGCTGCGGCCGACGGTGCCGGATCGGTTGTCCGCAAGTGGCAGTCCGGTCGGGTGCAGCAGTATGCGGCTTCCTTCGTGGCGGGCGCATTGATCCTTGTGGTTCTATTCGTGTTTGTGATCTAGGAGAGGCTGAAAGCAATGGAATGGTTTGAGACCTGGGGCCTGACGTTGACCGTCTTCCTGCCTCTCGTTGGCGTCGTTTTCCTTGGGCTGATACCCAAGGAGAACGAGAGCGCCCTGAAGACAACCGGGTTGGTGGCTTCGATCATGGCCTTTGTCGCCTCGCTGATCCTGATAGCCCGGTTCGACTTCTCCAGCACTACCTACAACACCTACCAGTTCGAGGTCAGCGAGACCTGGATCGGGGCGATCAACGCCAACTACCACGTCGGCATCGATGGGATAAGCCTCCCAATGCTGGTCCTGTCCACGTTCGTGATGGTCCTCGCGGTGATCTACTCCTGGAACCATTGGGATGAGCCCAAGAACCCCAAGGCCTTTCTGATCCTGATGATGATCCTGGCAACCGGCATGAACGGGACGTTTGTGGCGCTCGACCTGGTTCTGTTCTTCCTCTTCTTCGAGATAGTCCTCCTCCCGATGTACTTCATGATCGGCATCTGGGGTGACAAGACTCCTCGAAAGATCCCCGGGTTTGCCAAGGAGTTCGAGACCAGGCTGTACGCCGCGATCAAGTTCTTCCTGTTCACGCTGTTCGGGTCGGCGTTCTTGCTCCTGGGTTTCCTGGCCCTCTACTTCGAGTCCGGCAAGTCCCAGTTTGGACGCACCTTCGACATCCCGCAGCTAACCGAGTTGGGCGCAAGTGGTGCCTTTTCCGGCACTTTCGCCTTCCTGGTCTTCGGTGCGATCTTTCTCGGCTTCGCCGTGAAGGTGCCGATGTTTCCCTTCCACACCTGGCTGCCCGATGCCCACACCGCCGCTCCGACTGTGGGTTCGGTGTTGCTGGCGGCCATTCTCCTGAAGCTCGGCTCCTACGGGTTCATCCGGATATCGCTGCCGATCCTTCCGGAGGAGGCGGTGTCATGGGCGCCGTTCATTGCCATCCTGGCGGTGATCGGGATCATCTACGGATCGCTCGCCTGTCTCGCCCAAAGCGACATGAAACGGTTGATCGCATTCTCCTCGGTGGGCCATATGGGCTTCATCATGCTGGGAATCTCCACCATGACCGACATCGGCATCAATGCCGCCATCATCGGCATGGTCGCCCACGGTCTGATCACCGGCCTCCTCTTCTTCATCGCCGGCTCGATGCATCACCGGTATCACACGAGGGAAATGGCCCGACTCGGCGGAAACATCAAGCTGATGCCGGTGATGGGTGGGATACTCGCCTTCACGGCAATGGCTTCGCTGGGGTTGCCCGGTCTCGCCGGTTTCTGGGGGGAGTTCATGTCCCTGGTCGCCTCCTACAATCCGCTTCCTGGCTTATCACTGGGCGTCTTCCGCTCGGCGATGGTCATCGGGGCGATCGGGACGGTTCTCACCGCCGGCTACATGCTGTGGATGCTCCAGAAGGTGAATCTGGGCGAGCCCGGCGACGAGTGGGAGGGAAAAGAGCTCCACGACGTCGACCGATTCGAACTCGCTGCATGGGTGCCGCTCATCGTGCTGATCGTGGTTATCGGGTTCTTCCCGAAGATCATCTTCAACTCGACAACCGATGTCGTCACCTCGCTGGTGGAGATGGCGTTCAAGCCTGAAACGACGGCCTCGATCGGCTCGGGACTTGGTGGCTAGGTGACCTTCCAGATCGACTACCTCGCCCTGGCACCGGAGCTGATTGTCGTGGCCACGATGATCATTGTGCTGGCCCTCGATCTGATCCTCCCGCGGCCCAAGAAGTACTGGACCGCCACGGTGGCCGTCGCCGGAACGGCGCTCGCCCTGGTGCCGCTTGCCTTCCTTGCCTTCGACGGCGAGGTTCGCACCATGTTCGGTGGCTCCTATGTGACAGACGAGTTCGCCCTTGTCCTCAAGGGTCTCTTCCTCGTTGCCGCATACATCGTCTTCCTGATGTCCCATAGCTACATCGAGTCGGAGCGTTATTACCAGGGCGAGTACTACTTCCTCCTGCTGGCCTCACTGCTCGGTTCGCTGGTAATGGCCTCGTCACGGGACCTGATAATCCTCTTCATCGGCATCGAACTCGTGACCGGACCTCTCTACATGCTCTCTGGCTGGAGAAAGGGCGACATCAAGTCGAACGAGGCCTCGATGAAGTACTTCCTCCTCGGGATCCTTTCCACCGCCATCCTTCTCTACGGCATGTCTTTCCTCTATGGCTTGACTGGAGAGATAACTTTCGAGGGGCTGGCCGAGGCGACAGCCGGCATGGCCGACGAACCGGCGTTGATCATGGCGGTTCTCTTGATGATCGTCGGTTTTGCCTTCAAGATCTCAGCCGTGCCTTTTCACTTCTGGGCCCCTGACACCTACGAGGGCGCACCCACCCCGATCGCTGCCTATCTGTCGGTGAACTCAAAGGCTGCGGGCTTCGTCGCGATGCTGCTCGTGATGTACCTGGCGCTTCCCGACGTGGCGGAGGTCTGGGCGCCTGCGCTCTGGTTGCTCGCTGCTCTGTCCATGACTATCGCCAACCTCTCTGCTCTGCGACAGACCAACATCGTCAGGCTTCTGGCCTACTCCTCGGTGGCTCAGGCCGGTTTCATGTTGGTGCCTTTCGCCGCCGCCGGCGTCGCAGGCGCCGATCTTCAGGAAGCCTTCGCGGCGACTGTCATCTATCTCGTGATCTACGCGGTGATGAACCTCGGTGCCTTCGCAGTGGTCATCGCTGCCACCCGGAACGGACGATCGGGCGAGTTGTCCGCTTGGTCCGGTCTGGCTCGTGTGGATCCGAAACTCGGGGTCCTGGTTGCCGTGTTCTTCTTCAGCCTGGCCGGCATTCCTCCGCTTGCCGGTTGGTTTGCCAAGTTCGCCATGTTTCGCTCGGTGATGATCGCCGGCGGTGCGGCAACCGTCGCCTTGGCCGTGATCGCCGCGATCAATGCGGTGATCGCTCTCTATTACTACGCCAAGGTGGTCAAGAGTGTTTGGCTGGACGACCCGGTTGCAGAGTTCGCCGAGGACGATGATGAGAGGCCGGCGGGCTCGCTACGCCTCGCTCTCGGAATCACGGTGGTTCTGACTGTGATCATCGGATTCTTCCCTGCCCTGGTCACCTTCGCCGGTGAGGCCGCGCGGGTTATCGCCAGCGGCGGTTAGGAGCCCGCTGAACAGTGCATGCCACTTATCTCGACGACCAGTCATCACCACTCGCGGTGTCCTCGGCTTCGCCATTCCGCCACAAGGAGTGGAGAAACCCTCGTCCTTGCGACTGGCACGCCTGGCCGCCGATCTGAGCAACGGCATTGATCAGCAGACTCCTAGGAGCGCTTCGCACCGCTTTGTCTCAGAGCCCGGTACTCCCTGTCGAGAAGTGACCAGAGGGAGTGGTCAACCCAGTTGCCCCTGATCAACAACTCCTCACGAAGCACCCCTTCCCTGGTGAACCCGAGTTTGTCGGCGACTCGATCCGAGTTGTCATTGCCGACCGCAATCCTGAGAACGGCCTTGTGATAACCGAGGGCGGCGAATCCTTCCTCCAAGACCCGATCTACGGCCTCTGTGCAAACTCCCCTACCCGTCTCATCACTTCGTACCCAGTAGCCGATCTCCGAGATCTTTCCGAGTTTGGACACGGTCCAGAGTGAGATGTTCCCTACATGTCGTCCCGGATCAGTCTTCAGTCGGATGGAGTAGTCCCAGGCGCGATTCTCCTTCCACGCCTGGACCGACTCGCGGATGAAAGCTGTGGTGTCACTGTTCGTGTAATCCATGCGAGCCCATGGCAACCACTGGTTCAGGTCCCCGAGCGATGCCCGGATGGCGTCGTCGAGGGTTGACGCATCCTTGCGGGTAAAACGCTGGAGGATCAGTCGGTCGGTCTCGAGGTGGGCCCTGGGCATCAGGTCAGGATATCGGGGGCCGTAGGCTCTACAACCACACATGTGGGACACCATCAATCTCGTAGACAGTTATCCCGACCCTGGTGATCGACCGATGGCGGCCGTTCTGGCGGCCCTCTACGAGGACGATGAAGGGCAAGTAAGGGTCGTGCTAACCAAACGCCCGGACTCGATGCCCACCCACGCGGGTCACATCGCCTTTCCCGGTGGCAAACCGGATCCAGCAGACAACGGACCGGTCGATACCGCGCTGCGGGAGGCCCACGAGGAGGTTGGCATTCACCCCTCCCAGGTGGAGGTTCTTGGGTTTCTCCCGCCGATCGACACCGTCGAGTTCAGTCTTCTCGTCGTCCCGGTGGTTGGTCGCGTGTCCACGCCGCTGGGTTTGGTGCCTTCACAGCGGGAGGTGGCGAAGATCTATACGCCACTCCTTTCCGACCTGGCCGATGTGGAACGCTGGTGGTCGATCCCATGGAACGACTGGGAGGTTTGGTACTACGACCTCGAGGGCGATACTTTGTGGGGTGCCACTGCGCGGATGGTTCGTTTGATGGTTGGCCTCGACGAATAGGTCTCGCGGTCTTCAAGAATCTCACCCCAAGGTGCCGATGAGCCTCTGTGAGTTCACGCGCCCCGGTAGAAGCACAGAAGCGTTTCCATCGGTACATAGCTGTCTCGTTCGCAGTGGTTTTCCCGGCCCTGGCTGTAGTGGAGATCTCCGGCGGGGACTTGACGTCGACCTCAGGTCCGATCAGATGGGCCAGCTATCTGGTGCTCGGCATTTGGGCACTGTATCTGGTCCAGTCTGACGACCCCAACACGTTGGTGCTGGTCATCACCACCATGGGTTTCTTTGGCTCACTTGCGATTATCGAAGCCCTTTTCGGGGTTGAGGTGTCAGCATTCGACTTCGCCACCACCTTCGGTTTGATTCTGATGATCGGCATTCTTGCCGGGACGCTGACTGCCGGAAGCCGGCTCGTTTGGGCGGGGGCGGTTGCTCTCTCGGTGGCGGTGTGGAGCATCGCCTTGGGGGTTCTTGCCGAAGACGACCTCCGGGTGATGGCTGTCAGGGCGGTTATCGCCGCAGCGGGGGTGATTCTGACCACGGTCCTGGTCTCCAAGCTCTTTGACGAGCTGGCCGAAGCCATCGAGAAGCACGACCGATCGGCACGATTGCAGGAAGCCATCGCCAGATGCTCGGAGGCGCTACTAGTGCAAACTGATGCCTTTGCTGTCTATGAGGCGGTCAGGGCCTTGCTCGATGCGTCTCAAGCCGACTACGCCTACGTAGATCGGAATATCGAGGTGGATGGCGAACTGGGTTGGGAAATCGTGGCCGACGCCGCCAAGGGAGTCGCCGGATACGGAAGTGCGTGGAAGGAGGGCAGGTACTCATTGGTCCCATCGTTGCACCAGCCTCTCGCAGCCGGCCGAGCGGTTGTCGTTCACACCAAAGATCTGGCAGGTGAGGAGCGCGCCCTCTATGAGGACGACGGCATCTACTCCGAGGCTGCAGTCCCGATCTTCGTCTCCGGCGAGTTCAGGGGCTCGATCGGCTTCATCCTGTACACACACGACCAACCCTGGAGTGACGTTGACATCCAGACACTCTGGCGAGCGTCACACATGATCGGCGCCTACTGGCGGCGTCAGGAGGATGCGGAGGAGCTTCGAGACTCAAACGAGTCCAAGGAGCGGCTTCTTGCCTCGGTTTCTCATGAGATTCGGACGCCTCTCACGGCCATTGTCGGGCTGTCCGAAGAGATCATCTCGAGTCGAGCCAGCCTCGGTGACGAGGAGTTGGACGAACTCAACGGGATCATCGCCGTCCAGAGCCGCGAACTGGCCGATCTGGTCGATGATCTGCTGGTTGCCTCCAGAGCCGATGGCGGGAGCCTGTCGATCAACCCCGAGATCACTGACCTGCGTGACCAGGCGGAAAAGGTGCTCCGGGGGGTTCAGGAGTCACACCCAACCGACAAGAAGATCATCCTGCAGGGCGAGGGTGTAGAGGCCTGGGCCGATCCGCTCCGGGTGCGCCAGGTGATACGCAATCTCCTCACCAACGCCATCAAGTACGGGGGAGAGCGGATAGTTCTCGGAGTGAGTGTGAACGAGGGACGAGCCCTTGTGATGGTGGCCGACGATGGTGTCGGTGTGCCCGATCAGGAGACCGACCTGATCTTTGAGAGGTACTACAGGAGTGCCCAGTCCCCGACCCAGCCTGGTTCCGTTGGGATAGGCCTTGCTGTTTCCCGGCAACTCGCCGACCTGATGGACGGCAGGCTCGAGTACATCGATGGGGAGAGTCATCACAGGTTTGAGCTTTCGCTGCCCGGAGTAGAAGACGCAGACACCGGCTCGGCCTTGGAACATGAGATTGCAGGCACCGACACCTGATCCGTTGTCTGGGCACAGACGGACAACCGTTGTAGAATCCATCGCTCGGAATTATGGGTTCCTCACTCCTGCGCAAACGCTTGATACTTGGTGGTGCGCTCGTGGTCATTTTGGTCATGGGGGTAGCAGTCGCGTTCGTCGCGTCCACATGGGGTGAGGTGGAGCGGGTCAGTATCGATCGGCCAACGGCACCAGCACCAGAAGCAGCAACTCCGGTCGACGATGTCGAGCTGGATGATGAGACTGACGAACCAGTTGTCGAGGTCGAGCCCGAAGTCATGGGTCCCGGCGAGGGTCTCGAAGTGTTCCTCCTTGTCGGCTCAGACTCGCGCGATGATCTCGATGACCTTCGGGGTTTCGGTCGGATCTCGGGTAATCGCGCCGACGTCGTGATGGTCTTGCTGCGCACCGAGACCGAGGCTGCTGTGCTCTCTCTACCAAGGGATTTGTGGGTGACCAACACGTGCACCGGTCGTGAGGCTCGCATCAACGGCATGCTCCAAGGATGCGGCGAGAAGATGAACGGGCCCACCCTCCTGACCCTTGCGGTGGAGAGTCTGATCGGGGAGACGGTCGACCATTTTGCCATGGTTGATCTTGCCGGCTTCCAGAACGCCGTCGACGCAATCGGTGGTTATGAGATTTGTGTCGAGCTTCCGGTCCGGGACATGCGTTCGAACCTCGAGCTCCCTGCGGGATGCACGATGGCCTCCGGAGACCAGGCCCTTGCATGGTTGCGCTCCCGCCACACCCAGGAACTCACCGACGCGGGCTGGAGAACCATGTCTGGCATGAGTGACCTTGCTCGCAACGACCGACAACGGGCATTCCTCATCTCCATGATGGCGAGCCTTTCGGACTTTTCGAGCCCACAAGCGGTGACAGCAGCCGCTCAGGCCGTTGCCCCGTTTCTCACCGTTGACACAGGTCTCACCCTCATACAAGCTGTCAACCTCGCGTGGACCATGCGAGGTTTGAGCAGCGGATCCGTGATCGAACTCAGCGTGCCTGTTTACGGCTATACGACCGAGCAAGGCGCCTCCGTTCTTCTGCCGTCCACCCCGGTTGACGAGATCGTTGCCGGCTTCGTCGTTCCGGAGACGGCGGATTCGGCGAACCTGGCGACCGGCTGAGCAACTCCCCGTGAGGCTTCCCCCCGGTCAGATCGAGACTGGGAGATTCCCACTTGTAGGAGAGCGGTCCCCTTCGGCCGACCTCGCCGATCCAGGAGCCTGGTCCCTCATCCTCAGTGGTCTCGTCGAGAATCCGCGTGAATTGACGCTCGCCGGGTACATGGATCTTGCCCACCAGTCGCTGGAGTTCGACATTCACTGCGTCACCAGTTGGAGTCGACCCGGCAGCCGATGGTCGGGCGTACCGCTCTCCGTCCTGATCGACGAGGCGGGACCTCTCTCCGATGCGTCCTTCGTCTCCTTCGTCGCCTATTCGGCTCGTGGCCATCACACTTCTCTACCACTTGATGTCGCGAGACGATCCAGTTGGTTGGTCCACGAGTTCGATGGGGAAGTTCTTACTTCTGATCACGGAGGCCCGGTGAGAGTGGTCACCCCGGGGAAGTACTTCTACAAGTCGCTCAAATGGGTGCGCCGGATGGAGTTCCTGTCCCAGGATCGTCTCGGGTGGTGGGAGACCAATTCGTCGTATCACAACAACGCCGACCCTTGGGCGGGTGACCAGAGATTCACCAGCGGGTCGATTCGTCCGCAGCAGTTGGAGAGTTTCCTCAAAGCAGCAAGGTACGACAAATATCGGGGAAAGATCCTGCTCGGTCTGGATCTGCGCGCCTGGAGACCATCGAGTTCCGATCTTCGTCGGCTTTATCTCAAGAATTGTGATCTGAGCGGAGTCGACCTCGCTGGAGCCGATCTCAGAGATTCGAATCTCTCCCTGAGCAATCTGGCCGACGCCAATCTGAGAGATGCAGATCTCTCGGGCTCGGACCTGGAGGGGGCGAACTTCAGCGGAGCGGATTTGTCAGGGGCCGACCTCTCCGGTTCTGCTTTGTCCGCGACCCGATTCGATGGTGCCCGTGTCGCCGGGACGATGTTCAGCGACTCGTGGGGTCTCGTCGAGGCTCAGGAGACCTACCTCGATGACCAGGGAGTGCTTGGCTAATGTCGCCGCCGGAGCGAAAACGCCATGTCTCGAGCGAGGATCTGACGGATGATTGACCGGAAGCGAGTTTTCTCGGGTATGCAACCCACCGGCGACCCGCATGTGGGGAGTCTGATCGGCGCCCTGAGCAATTGGGTTGGCATGCAGGACGAGTACGACACGATCTACTGCGTGGTCGACCTCCATGCGATGACCGCTCCCTATGACCCGGCTGACCTACGCAGAGAAAGAGCCGATCTCGCCAAGATGATTCTGGCCGCCGGGGTGGACCCCAAGCGGTCTCTTCTCTACTACCAGTCTGAGGTGCCTCAGCATGTCGAGCTGTCCTGGATACTGAGCACCTTCACCGGTCTAGGGCAGTTGGAGAGGATGACTCAATTCAAGGAGAAGGCCGATAAGGGGGGGCAGAACCTGGGGCTCTTGGCGTATCCGGTTCTTCAGGCGGCCGACATTCTCATCCATCGGGTCCACGCCGTCCCGGTTGGCAATGACCAGGCCCAGCATCTGGAGTTGACCCGCGACCTGGCGGAGAGGTTCAACAGCCGATTTGGCAACGTGTTTCCGGTTCCCGAGAGGATCACCCCGGAAATCGGGGCCCGTGTGATGTCGCTCACCGAGCCGACTTCGAAGATGTCAAAGTCGGACCCGAGCCCGAAGTCACGGATCTTGCTCACGGACAGCACCGACCAGATCATGAAGAAGGTGAAGTCGGCGGTCACCGATACCGGAATCGAAGTGGCGTTTGATTGGGAGAACAAGCCGGGCATCTCCAACCTGTTGGAGATGTTCTCCTTTTTCAGCGGGAGGTCGATCGATGACCTGGTATCGGAGTACGGCGAATCGGGTTATGGGGCTTTCAAGGTTGCCGTGGGTGAATCGATTGCGGAAGGGATCAAGCCGATCCGCGACGCATACGAGGCCTTATCCGATGCTGAGGTCGCCGAAGTGATGGCCTCCAGCGCAGCCAGAGCCCGCGAGATGGCCAAGGGGACGATGGCCGCGGTTCGCGAGAGCGTTGGTTTGGCCTGATACGAGGTCGGGTCGGTATCCCGAGAACATCAGGTTCCATGCTCGTGTCCGCACATCTACCGGCTGCGTCACCCAATCACGGTCGTTCTTCGTCTGTAGGGGTAATACACCGAGGAGGGTGAATTGTGACATGGCAAGGAAGAGCGGCCGCTTTGGGGGTTGTTGCGGCTGTGATCTTGGCGATGCAAGACGTTCTGATCCCGGCTATCGCATTGCCCCTGCTGGCGGTCTCTGCGGCGCTCGCATGGTGGCTCACCGATGGGTTCTGGAAAACCGTGGCGTTCGGCCTTGCCGGGGGTGTGATCGCGGGCGCCTTGATCATGGGGCCCGGTTTCCGGGTTGCCATGAGGGTGGTGGCGATCATGGATCCGATCCGGACGCCTGAGTTCTCCGTTGGAGGCACCTTCTTCATCATTGTGGGAATCGGCGGGATACTCGGTGGAGTGATGGGGATCGTCGGCAACCTGATTCGCAAGGCCGCTTCCATTGCATCCGTAGCGATTGCCGGTGTGGCTCTAGGGGCGCTCGAGATGACGATCCTGCTGATCGATTCGGGCTTGCGCGAGGAGTTCTTCGAACTGGGTGGCGGCCCCTGGGTCAATATCCCGATGTTTGCCGTGTTCGCCCTTGGCTACGGCATCGTGGCCATGACGATCGCTGACCGCCTCGAACATCGGGCAAGTGAGTCGGTCGGCACCGGTTCAGACCAGGTGGTGCCGGCGGGTTCGATGCAGACGTCGTCGAGGTCATAGATTGCAGGTGTGGTTGACAGCGAGGTAGCACCTTCTCGTATCCAGAAGCCGAGGCTGCGGGGGTGGCTTCATGCGGTGATGTTCCCGATCTCCGTCATCGCCGGCATAGTGCTCGTCATGCAGGCGGAGACTCCTGAGGCCCAGATCTCGGCCGCCCTATTTGCGACGACCGCTGCCCTCCTGTTCGGAACCAGCGCCCTGTTTCATCGGGGGTCGTGGTCTCCACGCGTCAAGGGATTGCTGCGACGGATGGACCATTCCAATATCTATTTGATCATTGCCGGCACCTATACACCGTTCGCGGTTCTCTCTCTACCGCCGGGCAAGGGCCAGACTTTGCTGTTGATCGTGTGGGTCGGCGCGCTGGCAGGAGTGATCTTCAGGGTGTTCTGGATCGGCGCACCTCGATGGCTGTACACATCGGTTTACGTTGGCATCGGGTGGGTAGCCATCTTCTTTCTACCCGATCTGGTAGCCGGCGCCGGAGTCACCGCGGTCGTGTTGATCGCCGTTGGTGGACTGTTGTACAGCGCCGGGGCGGTGGTCTACGGCCTGAAACGTCCTGACCCTTGGCCGCGATGGTTCGGATTCCATGAAGTGTTCCACTCCCTGACGATCGCCGCATTCACCGTGCACTACGTCGCGGTGTCGATCGTTGTGTACCCATAGGAGTCTGCTGTCAAGACTTGATTTGGGTCAAATCGACCGATGCCGTCTGATTCACGGTTACATACGCCTCGGGATTTGTCTCTCGTATCAGCCGCAGGATGGCAGCGACGTCTTTGCGGGGGACAACGCAAAAAGTGATTCTGACCTCGCCGTCCCGGCCGTCACCGTTGATGACTGTGACGCCGATCCCTTTTTTGCGCAGTCCCCCGGCAACCGGAGTCGATTCGACCGGGGCGATGACACGAACCATCGATTGACCCAGCGCCAGCCACTCTTCCACGATCGAGCCCGTGTAGGTGCCGGCGGCGAATCCTGCTGCGAAGGCAACCATTCGCAGAGGGTCATCGAGTCCGTCGAGAACCCTGGCTACGACAAACACCCAGATCAGCGACTCGAAGAAGCCGAGAAGAGCTGCCGGTCCCCGACGACCCCGCCCGAGCAGGACAATCCTGACCGTGGACATTCCAACGCTGATCAGACGGAGGACGAAGATGAAGAGAAGATCAAGGGTCACATCCATGTCATCAACGTTAGGAATCTCGTCGCCAACCTCTGCGCTCTTCGGTATAGGGTCGGACCGTGACTGCGACGACACCCGGTCTGGTTTGCGCCCATCATCATCTCTACTCCACCCTGGCGCGAGGCATGCCGGCGCCACCGAAAACCGCAACCAGCTTCCAGGAAGTGTTGGAGCAGATCTGGTGGCGTCTCGATGCCGCACTTGATCTCGAAATGATTCGCTGGTCCGCGATGCTCGGTGCGCTGGAGGCTCTCGAGAGCGGCACCACTGCCATCGTCGACCATCACGAATCCCCCAATGCAATCGAGGGAAGCCTCGATGTGATCGCCGACGCCTGCGACGAGATAGGGGTTCGAGTACTCACCGCGTACGGGATCACAGACCGGCACGGCGCCGATGGGTCTCGGCGCGGACTCGCCGAGAATGAGCGCTTCATCAGGGCGGGTGGGCCCGGGCTGGTCGGCATCCATGCCACCTTCACCTGCAGTCAGGAGTCGCTCGATGCTGCTGCCGGGCTTGCCGACGACCTCGGTGTCGGGGTTCACATACACGTTGCAGAGGGGGTGGGTGACATCGATGCCCCCCAAAAGCTCAAAGGTCTCACTCGTGATAGCTGGCTCCTCGCCCACTGTGTTCACCTGCCCACGGACCACTCTCTGAAGGGGACCATCCTTCACAACGCTCGTTCGAATCTGAACAACGCCGTCGGTTATGCGAACCCGGCGAGATTCTCCAATCCGGTGGCCTTGGGCACCGATGGGATCGGGGCCAACATGATCGAGTCGTTTCGGATCGCTTACGTCATGGAGCGCTCCGTCGACGTCTCATGCGGGCCGGACAACGCCTGGTCGTGGTTGGAGAAGGGCTGGGACATCATCCCCGAAGCACGCGGCGACGAGGTCATCTGGTCGTACGACCCGATGGATCCCTGGCATCTCGCTTTCACGCCGGGAGTCAGGCCGCTCGAGGTGAAGATCGATGGTCAGGTCCTGCTTGCCGACGGTAAGCCGACCAGGGTGGACCCGGCCGAAATCCGGGCCAAGGCATCCGAGCAGGCGGCTCGTCTGCACGCACGGCTCTAGTGACACACCACTAAGCATGTCTGATCGTTTCCAGCCGATCTCGATGGAACAGCTCACCGATTGGGTCTTCACCGAATTGGAGCAGAAGGACGCGTTGTTCGGAATTCCCAGGTCGGCCTTTTTCGTCCCCAGGCCGGACCATCGCTATCGGATCGAGAAGTACGGGGTGGAACTCGACACCCCCTTCGGTGTCGCCGCCGGTCCCGCCACCCAGATGGCGCAGAACATCATCATGTCGTGGCTGGTGGGAGCGCGGTTCTCTGGAGCTGAAGACCATCCAGACTCTCGACGAGCTGGATGTCTCCAAACCGTGCATCGACATCGAAGACGAGGGCTACAACGTCGAGTGGTCACAGGGAGCTCAAGGTCTATCAGTCGTTTGACGAGTATCTCCGCGCCTGGGTGCTGATCCACGCGCTGCATCACAAGTTCGGCTGGCACGGCGATCGGCCCGGGATGATCTTCAACATGAGTGTCGGGTACAACCTCGAAGGCATGCTCAAGCCGAACGTGCAGTGGTTCTTTGACACCATGGCCGACGCCTCGGAGTATCTGCCCGCCTACATCGATATTGTCGCCGAGTGGTATCCGGAGATCCGCGAGATCGATATACCAGAGAGGCTGTCCGACTCGATCACTCTCTCGACGATGCACGGATGCCCTCCCGACGAGATCGAGCGTATTTCGTCATACCTTCTCAAAGAGCGTGACCTCAACACGTCTGTGAAGCTGAACCCGACCCTGCTGGGTGCCGACCGTGTGCGAGCGATTGTCAACGAGGACCTGGGTTTTGATGACATTCCTGTGCCAGATGAGGCCTTCGGCCACGATCTGATGTACGTCGATGCCGTCCCGATGTTGCACAACCTTCGCCGTATTGCGGCCAGCCGTGGTCTGACCTTTGGTGTCAAGCTGACCAACACGCTCGAAGTGAACAACTGGCGTGACGAGTTCGAGAACGACGACATGATGTATCTGTCCGGGAGGGCTCTTCTTCCTGTCACCGTCAACCTGGCTTCGCGTATCAAGGAGGACTTCGGTGACAAGCTCCTGCTCTCGTTCTCCGGTGGGGCCGACTATCTCAACATCCCCAACTTGCTTCGTTCAGGTATCAAAACAGTGACGGTGTGCTCCGACATCCTCAAGACCGGGGGTTACCTCCGGATGCTCCAATACATGGAGGAACTCGACCTCCAGATGGACAAAGTGGGAGCGTCCGACCTGGTCGACTTCTCTGCCAAGTCCGGAGTCGGCCAGCCGAACTCGGCTGACTTCGCCCAGCTGATGCGGTACAGCGCTCTGACCAACAGCGGTCTGGATCTGTCCCTCGCCACCTGCGAGAAGCTTGGCGAGACGCTTGGGGGACTCAAAGGAGATTCCGCGGTCGACGCGGTTCGATCGGCAGCGACGGCGGCAGGTTTCGATGAGGAGAGGTCCAATGTCGTCGCCGGTCTCGCCGTCGACGTTCTGTCACGCATCAGCCTCCGGCAATACGCCGAAGACGTGCGAGCCGACTGGCGCTATCAGAAGCACTCGTTCCGTATGGACCGTTCGAAGACCCCGAGGACTCTCAGCTATTTCGACTGCATCGAGGCACCATGTCTCGACGAATGTCCCATCGACCAGAAAGTTCCTCAGTACATGGGGGCTGTCCGTGAAGGGCGGTTCCTCGACGCGGTGGCCTTGACACGTGAGGACAACCCGATCCCATCGATCCTGGGCCGTGTCTGTGATCACCTGTGTGAGAACACTTGCATTCGCACCCACCTCGACCAGCCCCTGGCGATACGTCAGATCAAACGCTTCATCATGGATAGCCAAGAGCAGCCCGTGACGTTTGTCCGCAACCCTGTCCACAAATCGAAAGTCGCGGTTATCGGTGCGGGCCCTGCCGGCCTCGCTGCTGCCCATGAGCTCGGTTACGCCGGTTTCCCGGTGACTGTGTTCGAGGCCTATGGATATCCGGGCGGCATGGTGGGAGGGACGATTCCGACATATCGCCTGCCTCAAGACCAGATAGATCAGGATCTCGTGGTCCTCGAACAGCTCGGTGTCGAGATCCGATACAACAGCGAGGCAGGGGTCGACTTCACCCTGGAGGAACTTCGAGCGGACGGCTTCGTGGCTGTCTTCGTTGCAGTCGGGGCCCAGCTTGCCAAACGTCTCGATCTGCCCGGTGAAGATGCCGAGGGAATCCTCGATGGAATCGCGTTCTTGCGCAGTGTTCGAGAAGGCGACCCGATCCCGATCGGAGCTCGGGTTGGTGTCATTGGTGCCGGTGACACCGCGATGGACTGTGTGCGTAGCGCACTGAGGGTCGGTGCCGAGGATGTGAAACTGATCTACAGGCGAACGATCGACCAGATGCCGGCGGACCCTGAGGAAGTCGATGCCTGCATCGAAGAGGGGATCGGGATCGTTGAGTTGGCCAAGCCTGCCGCTCTCAAAGTCGAAGACGGCGAGCTCGAAGCCCTTGTTTGCACGAGGGCGGAATTCCGCGGCGAGCGGGACGCTTCGGGGAGGAAGATCCCGTTCGACGTGGCGGACTCCGAGTTCGAGATTCAACTCGACACGCTGATCCTCGCCATCAGCCAGCACTCGGTATTGGACTTTTTCGGTGACGAATTGCCCGAGCTGACAGATCGGGGATACATCAGCGTCGACCCCGAGACACACGAGTCATCCATTCCCGGGGTCTTTGCTGGGGGTGACGTTTCTGCCGACGGTCCCTCGTCCATCGTCAAGGCGGCCGCCGACGGCAAAACCGTTGCCACGGCGATCGCCATCAGACACGGCGAGCAGCGAGTGATGCCGGTCGAAGAACCGCGGACAATTGATATCCAGGACCTGGTGATTCGTCGGTCCCGTCGTGAGTACCGGGTGCCGATCCAGCACACGCCGCTCGATCAACGTGGTGGATTCGCCGAAACGGTTGTGGGCTACACACCGGAGGAGGCCATGGCCGAGGCAGCCAGATGTCTCGACTGTCACGACATCTGCAGCCTGTGTGTCGGCGTCTGTCCCAACGCCGCCTTGATGACCTACGAGATGGAGACGATGCGCGCCGACCTGGCATTGCTAGAGGTGTCGGGCGACACGGTCGTGGCCAACGGCACCGAGTCGTTTTCGGTCGGCCAGGAACTACAGATCGCAGTGCTCAGCGACTTCTGCAACGAGTGCGGCAACTGTGTGACGGTGTGCCCGACCTCGGGCAAGCCTTACGTCGACAAGCCGCGCCTCTACCTCGACCGTGAGGAATTCGAGGCCGAGAACGACAACGCCTTCATGATGTTCTCGGACTCGTCGATCGAGTCCCGCATTCGTGGCGAGACCCATCGTCTCGTCGTCAACGGTGCCCTCGAGTACACATCGCCTGCTCTCAGGGCGACACTCGACAAGGACACCTTTGAACTGCTCGAGGCATCGTTGCTCGAAGAGGGCGACCACAATGCTTTGTCATTGACACCGGCCGTAGTGATGTACACGATCATGAAGGGTCTCCATGGGTCGATGCCCCACCTTCCGGTGATGTCCGCGGATGGTGTTGTGGGGACTCTGGTCACCCACCCGGGCTACGAGGAGTAGCCGCACACGCTCAGAGCTTCATTCGGCGACTTCGGTCGGCGATCTTCCCACTATCCGCTGGTAGTTGTGTGGGTCCGTGGCGCCCTCGGTGATGATCAGGAGGACTTTTGCGCTGTCATCGAAGCCGAGTTCGTTCCGATCCGGCCCATCTGTCAGGGCGAGTAGGCCTCCCATGGTTGCCGCACCCGACTCGCCGGACACAAGGCCTTGGTCTGCGTAGATCCGCATGGCTCGTTCGGCCCAGTCGTCGTCGATGGCAATTGTCCAATCGAGCCCGTGCGCCAGAGCCGGGAACGCGATCAGTGATGCAGTCCCACAGTTCAAACCGACCATTGAGGTCCGGAACTCGCTCTCGATGGTTATCACTTTGCCCACGTCCAATGCGGCCTGGACACATGCGGCCTCGCTGGGTTCCACCCCGATGATTGTGGGACGAGGGTCTCTGGCGTCGTAGTGGACCACAGTGGCCGCACCAAGCGCCCCGACTCCCATGGGGGTGATCACATGTGTTGGTGCGTCCAAGTTCTGGGAGACCAGCTGACTGTCGACCTCGGCGAAGATCGTCGAGTAACCATCGATGACCCAGCCGGGCACATCCTCGTAGCCATCCCACGATGTATCCGATATCACCAAGGTGGTGTCCGAGGCGGCGGCGGCGGACTCCTCGATGGCGTCGTCGTAGTAGCCATCGATGACGATCACCTCAGCCCCCTCGGATTCGATGGCATCGATCCTCGACCGGGCCGTGTCATGGGGAACCCATATGCGCGTATCCAACCCGAGAAGCCTTGCCATCCTGGCAACGGCTCGCCCATGATTCCCATCGGTGGCGGCGGCAAGGCTCAGGGGACCATGAGCCCTCAATTCCTCGGCGAATTCGCCTAGCGTGTCCCAGCCCTCGGCAGCCATGCCGGTGTGCTCCGCCAGGGCTCGGAATGTCGCCCAGGAAGCGCCGAGCATCTTGAACGAGGGCAGGTGCAGGCGGTTTGACTCGACCTTGACCTCAATCCCCCCCAGGCCGAGGTCCGAGGCAACCGATGTCAGATCAATGAGGGGAGTGTGCTCGTAGCCCGGGAGCATGCGGTGAAATCGGGCTACGGCCTCGCCGGGTGGTTCGATGGTCGCTCCACTCCCGAACTGCGGGTTCTTTCTCAGTTGATATCTAGTGGAGGTTGACACCGACCGGGATCCCCTCCTCGTTGTTGATCACCGAGACAAGGCGTTCTGTCTCCCGTTCGGACTCGGGCTTGGAAGTCACATCCACACGACCATTCTCCGCCCGAAGAAGAAAACCTTGTCCCTCGGCCATGTCGAAGCGTTTCCTTGTGAGAAACAGCTTGGGTTTGACCTGGGCGGGATCCCCATCCTCGGGACAGAAGGTCATGCAGTTGCCACAATCGTTACAGAGCTCGGCCAGCACCATGTACTGCTGGCGGCCATCCAGACCGGAGCCCTGAGGAGTGCTGATGCTGAAGAAGGCGTCGTTGGGGCAGACGGTGACACAGAAATTGCAGGCAACGCACCCCCACATCTGGAGTTGGTGAGCCACGCGCCGGGGAGTCTTCTGGTTGCCGGAATAGCTGTAGAGATCAAGCTCAGATCCGTCGAGAATTGCTCTCATGTGTGCCTCGACAGGTCCGCGGTAGCCCGCGGTGCGAGCCTCCAGCCAGTTGTAGTGGTGCCAATCGGCGAGATTTCTCACGCCCGCGGCTCTCATATCGCCTGTGAGCTTTCGGAACATCGGCTCCAGCCGCCCGTAACCGCCAGGCTTGAGCAGGTCCGAGCTGAGAGTCGCGGGCGCAACTCCCATGCCAACGGTCGTGCTCAGGTTCTCCTTGGTCACCCCGGCGGAGAATGTCACCTGGACGTCTCCGTTGTGACCGGCGACCTTGAACACGTTGGGCATTGCGCTCAGCAGCTCGTCGAGGAGCGTTGTCGCCAAGACGTGTAATGGAGGTCCGGACAGGTACATCGGATCATCGGGCATCCATCCCTTGTCATTGTCCACCACGAGGGTGTTGGTCAGCTTGATGCCGAACCTGCGGCCTTCTCCTCTGGCAAATTCGCGGAGTTCCTCGATCAGCTCCACTCCGCGCTCGAAAAGTAGATCGTCGGGGAAGACGTGGCGATTGAGACGGATGTGGCTGTAGCCGAGGGTTTCCTGGAGGATCTCGGCGACGTCGCCGAAACCGAGCAAGGTCGGGTTGAGCTTGACGATCACGTCCAGCCCATGTCGGGTCATCAAGTGCTTGGCGATGGCTTCGATCTCGTCGGGGGGGCATCCGTGAAAGGTCGATACCGTGACCGTGTCGGAGACACAACCGGGGAAATCGATGTCGCGGAACTCGGCGAAGGAGTCCGGGATCATCGGTCTGAACCGTTCGATCTCATTCGACGCATCTACGAGACTGTCGATGAAGCTAGCCACCTTGTCCGTCTTGATCCCATCCAGGTCATAACCAACCGACATGTCGAAGACGTGAGGACCGGGATCGGGGCCTACCAGTTCACGAATTGGGTCCCAGCGAGAAAGGATCTCGATGGTCATCCATGCTTTCACATACTCCTCGAGCGATTCGTGGACCTTCAGCTCCTGGCTCCACTCGATATTGAAGCCGATGGTTTCCATATCGATGCACGGTCGGCCGATCTCGAGATCGTCGAGGACCTGCACCGTCTTCAACTCGAAAACACGGGCACCTGCCAGCCAGCCGAGGACGATGTTCTGTGCCATCTGGCTGTGGGGCCCCGCGGCCGGTCCGACTGGAGTGGCAGCCGGTCGTCCGAGGAAATCCATCGAGAGATCGGTTTCGGGGTGGGGTGACCAGAATCGCGCAGTAGGAAGATCGAATACCCGCCGCCGGCTCCGCCATTCGTGCGCCACGCGGTCGAGCAGCACATCGAACGAGTACGGAGTGAGGTCGGGAGCCCCGGCCATCAAACTTGGAGGGGGTCGTATCGGTTGATGGGGAGGCGGCTTCTCCAGATTCCGTCGATATCGTGATACGCGGCGGCGACAGCACCGGCCGTTGGCACCAGTCCGATCTCGCCAATGCCTTTGATCCCGTATGGAGAGTTGGGCTGCGGGGCCTCGACGAGAATGACCTCCACGGACGGCATGTCCTTGGGTCGGATGATGTCAAGGGCGCGCAGCGTCATGTGCTCGGGTCTGGCTTCGTCATCGCAGGGAAAATCCTCGGTCAACGCGTAACCAAGACCCATATGAACAGAGCCTTCGATCTGACCCTCGCAGAGCATGGGGTTGACAGCCTTGCCGACATCGTGGACGGCGACGACCTTTTCGATCTCACCCGTCTCCTTGTCCGCGATCACCAACTGCGCGGCATAACCGAAGGTGGAGTGGATGATCGGATTCTCGACGCCGTCATCGATATTGTTGGTCCAGTCGATGATGTAGGAGCCCTCATAATCGACGCCGGTTCGACGCCCACCCGCAATCGCGTTCTTGCAGGCATCGGCAATCGACCCCGAGGCCATCAAAGTGCCCCGCGATCCAGTGGTCTGGCCGGTGCCTAGCTCCCTGGTGGTATCGACGACGACACGCACATCGTCTGGAGAGATTCCGAGTTCTTCGGTCGCTACCTGAATTGCAACGGTGTGGACACCCTGGCCCATCTCGGTCCATGAGTGTCGGACCTCCACGGTGCCGTCCTCCTCGAAGCGGACAACGGCCTTCGCCACCTCTTTGTACCCGTTGCCGAGACCCGAGTTCTTCAGCCCGAGCCCGAGCCCGACTGCCTTGCCATTCGTCCGGGCGGTGTCGTAGTGGGGCTTGATCGTGTCGAGACACATCCGGGCGCCGGCGGATCCCTCGTCCATGATCTGGCCTGGGCCCCATACCGATCCGGGGACGATCACATTGCGACTGCGGATCTCCCATCCTGAAAGACCTGTCATCTGGGCGAATCGGTCCATCACACCTTCCATGGCGAACTGCGCCTGGTTGGCGCCGAATCCACGGAAGGCGCCGCATACCGAGTTGTTAGTTCGAACTGCGACGGACTCCACATCGATGTTGGGCACGAAATACGGTCCGCTTGCGTGTCCCGCCGAACGCTCCAGCACTTTCATTCCGACCGAGGCATAGGCGCCGGTGTCCCCGATCATCCGGGCCCGGTAGGCGGTGAGTTGGCCATCTTGATCACATCCGGCCCATATCTCGATCCGGATGGGGTGACGCTTGGGGTGAAGGTGAAACGACTGCTCCCTGGTCAGGGTGCAGCGAACCGGCCGCTTGAGAAGCCACGCCGCAATGGCGGTCTGCGCCTGGTTGCTCATGTCTTCCTTGCCCCCGAACGCACCGCCGTTGGACACCAATTCGACGGTAATTTGAGACGCCTCCACACCCAGAACGGATGCGATCTGATCACGATCGTCCCACACACCCTGGCCTCCGGAGTAGACATGGAGGGCGCCATCGTCGTTGGGCACGGCGAGGGTTGACTCGGGCTCGAGGAATGCATGTTCGACCCGCTGGGTCTGGAACACCTCGTGGAGGAGGTGAGTCGAGCCGGCCAGCGCGGACTCTGTGTCACCTCTCGTATATGCGGACCTGGAGAGCAGGTTGCTCTCTTGGCCCCAAGTCGCCATCTCGCCGCTCTCCAGGGCAACAAGAGGATCGGTGATCGGCGTCAGCACCGAATAGGCAACCTCGATCTCGTCGGCCGCTCGCCTTGCGGTCTGCGCATCTTCGGCGACGACCATTGCCAGGACGTCTCCCGTGTAGGACGTGCGCCCTCCCTCGGGAATGAAGACGGGCCAATCCTTGTCGATCAGGCCGACCTTGAGCTCGCCGGGGACGTCCCCGGCGGTGAACACAGCCACTACTCCTGACATCGCCTCGGCCTTGGATGTGTCGATGCGAAGCACGTCGGCTCGCGCATGGTCGGTGAGGCGGAGGAAGCCGTGTGCCATCCCCGGGGCCGTCATGTCGTCGATGTACCCGCGGTCGCCCAGCGCCAGCTCCTCACCTTCGTACTTGGCTCCCGACTTCCCTATTCCACCGGGCAGTGCTGTGCTGGGAATCGGATCTCCGGACGCCAGAAGCTCGATCGCCTCGATGATCTTGGTGTAGCCGGTGCACCGACAGAGATGGGCCCCGAGTCGGCCTTCGATGGTCCGTCGATCAAGGCCGCTTCCTTTTTGATCGATCAGTGCCTTGGCCCGGACAACGATCCCGGGAGTGCAAAAGCCGCACTGCAACGCGCCCGTTGAGGCGAACGCTCTAGCGAGACGATCTCGCTCGACCGGGTCGAAGCCTTCGAGTGTGGTTACCTCCTTGCCTCTCACTTTCTCGAGCGCTGTCACGCAGGACACCAGCGCCCTACCGTTGGCCAGTACCGTGCAACAACCGCACTGGCCTGAGGGGGAGCACCCATCTTTCGCCGAGGTGATGCCCAGCTCGTCTCTGAGGGCTGCGAGTACGTGGGGGTGGTCGGCTCGGACCGAAACCCCGGTTCCGTTCAGGACAAACTCAACGGATGTGGTTTCGCTGGTGAGGGTTATGAGGCGTCTCCCTCCAGTGGCGGAGGAGGGATGGATCCGCGCTGCTCCGAGATGATCCGATAGTGCTCCGGCATCCGGTAGTGGTCGAAGTCGAAGAGGGTGTCTTTGTAGAAACTGCAATAGTCGAGATCGATCTGGGCGACAGCGAGCTCGTCTCCATTGGTGATGCACTGGGCGACGATCTGTCCCGAAGGGGCGATGATCACGGTGTGAGCCAGGGATTCGACTCCCTCTTCGGTTCCGCCCTTGGCGACGCCAACCACCCATGCTCCGTTCTGATAGGCGCCGGACTGCATGACGAGATGATTGTGAAACGCAGCCAGAGGGTTCTGGATCGGGTCGGGTGCGTAGTGGAGCGGTGTGTTGTATCCGATGAGTATCAACTCGGCGCCCTGAAGACCCATCACGCGATAGGTCTCCGGCCAGCGGCGGTCGTTGCAGATCGCCATGCCGACTATTCCGTCGAACGCCCGCCAGACCGGGAATCCGTCGGGGCCCGGTTCGAAGTAGGAGCGCTCGGCGTGCTGGAATTCGCGATCGGGCTCGTACTCCTCGTGTCCGGGGATATGGACCTTGCGGTACTTCCCGACAACCGAGCCGTCACGTTCTACGAGGATCTGGGTGTTGTAGTGGTGAGTGACGCCATCGTCATCTGTTGTGAGTTCGGCATAGCCGAGCGAGAAGCCGATCCCGAGATTCTTGGCCTCGTCAAAGAGCGGCTTGGTCGCCGGGCCTGGCATCTCGGTCTCGTACCAGGCGTCGATCTCGACTTGATCGCGAAGAACCCAACGTGGGAAGAAGGTCGTGAGCGCCAGCTCCGGATAAACAACGAGGTCAACGCCTCGCCCGTCGGGCTTCGTGGAGAAGGGCCATGAGTCGTTCCACGACCTGTTTCCCGGCTCTCATCTTTGGCGATTGGTCCAAGCTGGGCAGCACCGACCACGAGCTGACGGGTCATGGTCTGTCCTCCTTCGTGGCGCTGCTCGACGGTACCACGGCGATCATTGCGGAGCCTTTACAAAATGTCAAGGGCGCGGCTATCATTCGTCAACCAGAACCAGAGGAGTCGACCCATGAGCGATGTCGTGCGTGCAGCCCTCGTGCAGGCCGAGTGGACCGGTGACAAGGAGTCCATGGTCGACAAGAATATCCAGTACGCGCTGGAGGCCGCCGACCAGGGGGGCGCAGATCCTGTGTTTTCAGGAGATATTCAACACGTCGTACTTCTGTGCGGTTCAGGACACCCGCTACTACGACCAGGCCGAGGAAATCCCGAACGGCCCGACCATTCAGCGGATGATGGCTCTCGCCAAGGAAACGGGGATGGTGTTGATCGTGCCCATCTACGAACGTGTCGATGAAGGGACCTTCTACAACACGGCGGCCGTCATCAACGACGATGGAGATCTTCTCGGGATATACCGCAAGATGCACATTCCTCAGGTCGAAGGCTTCTGGGAGAAGTTCTACTTCAAGCCGGGCAACCTCGGTTATCCCGTTTTTGATACGGCGGTTGGTCGAATCGGCGTGTATATCTGTTATGACCGACACTTCCCCGAGGGGTGGAGGGCGCTCGGCCTCGCCGGAGCGAAGATCGTTTTCAACCCTGCGGCGACGACGCGGGGACATTCGAAGTATCTGTGGCAGTTGGAGCAGCCGGCGGCTGCCGTCGCCAACGAGTACTACATCGGTGCCATCAACCGGGTGGGCGTAGAGAATCTCGAGGATACGGACTACTACGGATCTTCGTACTTCGTCGACCCGCGGGGAAATATCGTTGGAGAGACGGCCTCCGATAGCGACGATGAAGTAATCGTTCGGGATCTCGACATGAGTCTTGTCAGCGAGGTCCGTCGTCATTGGGCCTTCTACCGGGATCGGCGTCCCGAAAGCTACGAGTCGCTCAGTGTGTGAGTTTCGCTGCGATGGCTGATGTGATTGCCGAGTTCACGATTGAGCCCTTCGATGAGGGAAGTCCAGGGCCCCACGTGATCAAGGCAATCGATGCGGCAAGGGCGAGCGGCGTCGACGTCTCAGTCGGCCCCTTTGGCTCCAGGGTCCAGGGAACCAAGGACGAGATAGTCAGTGCAGTTGCGGCCGCCCTGGATGCCGGTCTCTCCGAAGGCGCCTCCCACGTGACAGTCACGGTGACCAATCCTGTCGCCATCGAGGAATCCGCTTTTGGGCATCCCGTTATCGACGCTTTACGACCGGTCCTCGAGGTTGTCGGAGCAGACCCCATCCCTCCCGAGTTGTTGTCAAAGACCGATGTGCCCATCGAGTGGGAGGGCGAGGTGATCGGTGGCGTTCGGCTGCGGTCTCTCGAGGGGGCTGTGCCCCGCATGGTCCACCAGCTTGCGGGGGAGATCGGAGGAGATCTATCAACTCTCTCCCGTGAGGAAAAACAGCAAGTGGTTCGAATGCTCAACGAACGGGGTGCCTTTCTCATCCGGGGCGCAGTTGAGGAGGTGGCCGATCTCATGGGTGTGAGCCGCATAACGATCTACAACTACCTCAATGCCACCCGTCGTGAGCCGATTGTCTCGACATCTGATTGACAAGTTGTCAATCAGGACACAGGAGTCTGTCGGTCAACCCGGAAAGACGCAGACCCGGTCGATTCGGGCGTGGTTCTCGAGTGTTTCCCTTATCGACTCCGCGGCCATGGTGGTTTCCCGTCGACGATTTGTCAGTGCCACCACGACTCGCGATTCATCGGGAACGCCTGCCAACCCTCCGCTCTGGTCCCCGATCAAGCTGGCAACGTCCTCCGGAGTGAGTGTCTGATCGAGACCCCGTCCGGTGAGAGCCGAGACCAGTTGAGGACGATGGGCTACCTCGTCGAGTCGGTTCCCGACTGCGTCTAGACCGGTCACCACGACAACCGTCGTGGTCCGCGAAGGTATGACCGGCTCGTGTTCTGCCGGCGCCTTGATGGCACGTCTTCGCGCACCGTCGGCCTCCACCAGGATGTAGTCAATGTCGGGATCTTCGAACAACTCGTTGACCATCGGGGTCGGGACACCAAGGATCTTCGGTCCGTCGATCTCACCGATGAGAAATCCTGTTCTTCCGGACAGAAGGGCTTGCCTGACACCATCGAGATCGTTGACGCGCACCGCAGATGACGGGATCTGATCGGTGCCCATTCTTGTGGTTGTGGTGAGCACGACCCGATGGTCCTGGGCGAGTTCGCGGCCAAGTCTGAGTAGCAGCGTGGACTTTCCGCCGGCGCCGACGAAGGAAACCATTTCACGTGGCCCCAGCCCCAGTGTCTCGGAAAGGCCCTCCGTCACGCGCTCTGCTCGTTGAGCCAGGAGAGAACTGCTTCGAGGACACCCGCGCCGACGAGTCGTGCCTTGTCCGATATCTCAAAGCAAGCGCTTCGGTCACCACGTGGATCGATATCGCAGATCTTTAGCCCGACCGAGGCAATGAAGCCGGGCGAGATCAATCCACGCACAACTCCGTCGGTGGTGGCCACAACGGTTTGGTTGCCTACTGAACCGAGTCGCTCGCCTTTGGTTATCCGGCCGCCAATGGACACATCCCACTGGACTTCACCGTCACCCGGAGCACGCACGATGCGCTCGGATGAAGCGCCACCGACGCGACTAGGGACACCTGTATCGGGTTCGGCGGGCCCATCCCATATGACCCGGCCCAGTCGGTGCCCACGTTTGGTCTCCACCACGGCATGACAGTCGATACCGGCGACGAAACCGGGGCCAAGAGCCACCACCAAAGGGGCCTGGTCGATTGTCGTGCCGAGATTTCGTTTGGCGAGTCGAGCGTCGACGACGATTGACGCAGGATCGGCCAGATCGGGGAGAGTCGGGCTGACGAGAACGGGAACAACCCCGGAGCGGGCAAGCTCGGTCATGTCGGCCGTTGGCGCAGTGTGCGCTCCCTCGATTCCCTCGATCTCCACCGTTCCCTCATTGATCGCCGAGGCAAAAGCCACTTTGCGTCTTATTGCCAGGGGATGATCGAGTTCGAGCACGATCACCGGGAACCCGGCCTGATGGAGCTGATAGACCACCCCCGAGGCCAGATCCCCGCCGCCTCGGATGACGGTCAGATGATCCTTGAAGAGCATCAGCTCTCGCCGGAAGTCGTCGCTCTGTTCACCTGGATCACCTGGGCGAGAATCGAAACCGCGATCTCTTCGAGGGTTTCCGCGCCGAGCTCGATTCCAATGGGCTGGTGGATCCGGTCGAGCTCCGTCTCATTGGTTCCACGGGCGATGAGCTCGTTCTTGACGGTTGTCCACCGCCGCCGGCTTCCCATCACGCCTATGTACGCGGCCGGGCGTCTCCAGAAGGAGTGGAATGGTGTCAGCGTCGATGTCGGTGGATCGCGACACGAGGATCACTGATGTGTTTTCGGTCACCTTTTCCTTGGCTAGAGCCTCCACCACCGAGCCGCGAAGAAGGACATCGGCATCCGGGCAGATGGTCTTCGCTCAGCGTGTCCTCTCGATCGTCAGTGATCACCGTGCGATAACCGAGCCAGTGCGCCAGATCGACAACGGCTCGGCCGACGTGACCGGCCCCTACGACAAAGATGGTGTGTGGTGGCATGTAGGGCTCCAAATAGATCTGAACTTCGCCTCCGCAGACACCGGGGTCCCCACGGCTGGGTTCGAGCAATGAGTAGGTGAGCATTTGTGTCTTTCCGCTACGCATCGACTCCTGCGCAGCCTCGATGACCCGCGACTCCATGTTTCCGCCCCCCACCGTGCCGCTGAGGGCGCCGTCGCCGTAGATGAGCATCTTGGCGCCGGCACGCCGCGGCACAGATCGTTTGGTCGCGACGACAGTCGCCAGGGCCACAGGCTTCGAGCCGGCAACGGCCTCTGCCAGTTCGTTTACCAGTGAATGAGAGTCGTGGGGCTTCACGCTTGAAGCGCGTTCCACACCCGCTCCGGCGTGAAGGGGATTGCATCTATGCGAGTACCGGTGGCGTTGACGATTGCGTTGCGAATTGCCGGGGCGACGCCGTCCTTGGGGATCTCAGCGATCGCCTTGGCGCCGAATGGTCCGCTCTTCTCCATTGTCTCAACCAGATAGGTGTCGATTCGGGGCATCTCGTCGGCTCGATAGATCCAGTAGGGCCCGAACTTCGAGTTGATCATTCGGCCGGTCTCGTCGTAGGCCATCTCCTCACAATGGGCGTAACCGAGGGCCTGGACCATTCCTCCCTCGACCTGGCCGGAAGCCGTCATCGGGTTGATGGGAACGCCGCAGTCCACGGCCATGACCAGGGCCTTGACTTCGACCTGGCCTGTGTCCATGTCGACTTCCACCTCGGCAAACTGAGCGGCGTATGGCGGTGGTGACTCCGGTGACACATAGGAAGCCGTGCCCATGATCTGGCGTTGCTGCTGTTGATGGAGTGAAGAGAGAGCGATGTCAGCGAGACTCACCGATCGGCCATCGGTCGACCATGCTTGGCGGTCGTGTAGCTCGATTGCGTCGGGCCGCTCGTCGAGCATCAGCGCCGCGCGGTCCACAACCATTCTGGCAGCCTCTTCAGCTGCCCGTTTCACGGCCATGCCCGAAATGTACGTGGTGCTCGAGGCGTAGGCGCCTGTGTCAAAAGGAGTCATGTCCGTGTCGGCGGCATAGACCAGGATGTCCTCGAGGGGCACACCGAGGACCTCGGCGGCGATTTGGCCGAGGATGGTGTCGGCGCCAGTGCCGAGATCTGTCGCGCCAAAGAGCAGGTTGAAAGAGCCGTCGTCGTTGATCTTGATGCTGGCCGCTCCCATATCGAGACCGGGTATGGCGCTCCCGTGCATGCAGAGCGCAAATCCGATGCCGCGACGGATATGTGGGCGATCTCTTGGGTTCACCCATTCGGGGTCGACGCGGCGTTGCCAGGCGATCGCTCGCTTGCCCTGGGCGACACACTCTTCAATGCCGCTCGACGTGACGACGGGAATGAAGGCTCCCTCGGTGTCGCCTTCGCCGAGCTCGGGCGCCACATCCATGGGATCGCCTGTCGTGGTCCAGTTCATCCGGCGGAACTCGAGAGGGTCCATTTCCAGTGCCGCGGCGATGTCCTCCATGTGAGATTCGAGCGCAAACAGCGCCTGAGGCGCTCCGTATCCCCGATAGGCACCAGGAACAGGGATGTTGGTGTAGACGACATCGCACCGGAACCGCTTGTGTCTTGCCTTGTACGAGCTGAGGCCCCGCAAACCAGTGACCATTTGCACGGTGAGCCCGTGGGTGCCATACGGGCCCGTGTTGGCCAGGACTTTCATCTCTTGTGCGACAAGCCGTCCGGACTCGTCGACTCCGGTCCGGTACGTGATCGTCTGCGGATGGCGGGTGCGACTCGAAACGAACTCCTCTTCTCGAGTGAGTTCGTAGCGAACGGGCCTCCCGGTCGATTTGGTGAGATGACCCACGATGTCCTCTATCAGCATCTCCTGTTTAACCCCGAATCCACCACCGATGCGGGGTTTGACGATTCGGATCCGCTTGACGTTGAGATCCAGAAGCGGCGCCACCATCCGTCTGACGTGGAACGGGACTTGCGTGGATGTGCGGATCACCATCCGCTCATCGCTGTCCCAGTACGCGATGGCGATGTGTGGCTCAATCGGAGTCTGCTGGACCTGATGCACCCGGAATGTGCCTTCGAACACACGATCAGCATCCTCGAAACCTTCGTCGACATCTCCGACGTCAGCGGATAGGTGATGGACGATGTTGCGCGAGGCGTCGTGCGCTCCCTCCATGTCGTCTTCGTCATGGATGACCGGGGCGCCATCGAGGATGGCATCGTTCTCATCGAACACCGCCGGTAGCAGGTCATAGCTCACCTCGATGAGCTTGACCGCCTCGTTGGCGATCTCCACTGTGTCCGCGGCGACGGCGGCCACACGATCACCGACGTAGCGCACCTTGTTGTCAAAGCTCACCTGGTCGTAGGGGAGAGGATTCGGATAGCTCTGGCCCCCGGACGCATAACGCACTCTGGCGACGTTCTCATGATGTAGAACGGCCCTGACCCCGGGCAGTGCACGGGCCTTGCTGTCATCGATGGCAACGATCCATGCGTGGGCATGTGGGCTGTACAAGACCTTGGCGTAGAGCATTCCCCGCATCTCGATGTCGTCCACGAAGGCAGGGTTGCCCTTGGCGAGTTTCACGGCGTCGACCTTCAGCTCAGGCTTGCCAACGACGGCTGTCTCGGGCACCTCAGGGTGGGGAACGACTTTGGGAAGCACCGGTTGAAGGGGATCGGGCTCTGTGAGATCGTCGATGTCGATGTCGTAGGTGAGGGGCTTGATCAACGCCTTGGCTATCTCTTCGACTTTCTGACCCTTCAGCAAGGCGGCGGCACGCTGCACCGCCAGAACCGGTCGCAGATACCCGGTCTCGCGATCGAGGATGCCGGAGAGGGCGTCTCGAATCTCCTCTTCGCTGGGATCTGGATTGGTTTCCAGGAGCTGCTTTGCGGCGAGGATCGTCGCCGGTGTCGCGTACCCGGACTGGATCGCGCCCGTGGCGATGAAGGCCTCTTGTATTGGATGGAGACTCAGGGGTGAGGCGAGACCTTCGACTGTCTCGACCTCGTGGCCGTCCGCTTGGGCGGCGAGCATCACGTCGGCGGAGATGAGTTGCCCATCAACGAGAACCGCGGCCGCGCCCGTCTCACCCGTCTCCGAACCGAAGCGCACGCTGAAATAACCCTCGCGTCTCAGGACCGTGCGTAACGATTCGTGAGGAGCGCATTCGAACCCATGAGGCTCACCGTTGAGGGTGATGTTGACGATCAAGGGTTGCCTCCGGGTTCCAAACGGATCATGACCCGTTGACTGAGAACGTCGGCCAGATGTCGCCGATAGTCGGCCGAGCCACGGAAGTCCGGTTGAGGCTCCAACGCACCGATCTGACCCGGGTCAATGATGATTGGTGTCTCACCGACACCGGTAGCGGCAAGTCGGATCGATCCGGAGTCGGCGGCGTGTCCGGCGATGAGCACTATCGGGATGTCGGCAGGCGTGCGGGAGGTGTGTTCGTAGGTGCCGGCCCCACCCGTTGGAACCGAAACCGAGGTGATGACGCCGCCGTCCAGGTGAGAAAGGTCTGCAAGCAATTCTCCGAGTGGAACCTGGCTGGAGCCTGTCTGGTTGACGACAGTGACCTGCGCGTTGTAGGCCAAGAGCCCGGCGAGCAAACCGCTCTCCGGATCACCGACCCCGATTGTCCCACCGATTGTTGCCGCATTGCGGATGGTGTTGGGAGCTTCGCGATGGGCTAGCTCGCCAAGCAGGCTTGGGACCGAGTCGTTTTCCGTGAGACTGCTGAGGGTGGTCATGGCGCCGATAACCAGTGTGTCTCCCTCCTTGGAGGTGGAGTCGAGCCCCAGCGATTGAAGATCTATCACTGCCTCTGGCTCATCCTCTGGGAGCCCGTTGAGAACGGTTCCGCCTCCCAGTGGGACGCTTTTGACACCGGTGCGGGCGAGAAGGGCGAGAGCCTCCTCAAGCGTGGCAGGGCGGTGGTACTCACTGATGATCATGGTGGGCGCGAGGCTGGACCCAGCCTCGGCCTGAATCCTACTCGTTGCGGGGCGTCGCGTAAGATGCCCGAGTGCCTTCACTCCTTGTCAAGAACGCGCTGGTTCTGGCAACAATGGACGACGACGGGACGGAGATCGAGAACGGCGGTCTGTATGCCGTTGACGGCTTCATCGAACAAGTCGGTCCTACTTCTGATCTTCCGGATGCAGCCGACGAGGTTGTCGACATGTTGGGCCATGTTGTGGTCCCGGGGTTGATCAACACCCACCATCACTTCTATCAGACGCTGACCCGAGCGGTCCCCGGTGCCCAGGACGTCGGACTTTTCGACTGGCTGCGGACGCTCTATCCCATCTGGGCGAAGATGAACCCCGAGCATGTGCGGCTTTCCACCCAGGTCGCTCTCGCCGAACTCGCGCTGAGCGGGTGTACGACCTCATCTGATCACCAGTATCTGTTTCCCAACGGCTCCAGGCTCGACGATCAGTTCGAGGCCGCCGGGACGATAGGGGTTCGTTTCCATGGGTCACGCGGCTCGATGAGCCTGGGTGAGTCGAACGGTGGTTTGCCACCCGATTCCGTTTGTGAAGACGAGGACTCGATTCTCCAGGACACCGAACGTGTCATCAATGAGTTTCACGATCCGGACCCCGGAGCCATGTTTCGTGTGGTCTCGTCGCCTTGCTCGCCATTCTCGGTTACCCCCGACCTCATGCGCGAAGCAGCCGATCAGGCTCGGAATCATGGAGTACATCTTCACACCCATGTTGCGGAGACCCTCGACGAGGAGCAGTTCTGTCTTGATTCTTTCGGGATGCGACCGGTGGAGCTGATGGAAGATCTCGGGTGGGCCGGTGATGACGTGTGGTTTGCCCACGGGATCTATATCAATGACGCCGAGATCGGTCGTATGGCCAGGAGCGGCACCGGGGTCGCCCATTGCCCATCCTCGAACATGCGTCTCGCATCGGGTATCGCCCCAGTGCGGAAATACTTGAGTGCTGGAGTTCGCTTGGGTATTGGTGTCGACGGGTCGGCGAGCAACGACGGGAACCACCTGCTGGGCGAGGCACGTCAGACGATGTTGCTGGCACGACTGGCGTCGGCTCCCTCCCTGGGTGGTGGTGAGCTGCTCACGGCTCGAGAAGCGTTGCGGATCGCCACCCGCGGTGGCGCAGCCGTGCTTGGCAGGGATGACGTCGGTTCGCTCGAGCCCGGAAAGTGCGCCGACTTCGTTGCCGTGTCGATGGATCGCATCGAGTACGCCGGTGCCCTTCATGACCCCCTCGCGGCTCTCTTGTTTGCGACGCCTACGAACGTGGATCACAACTACGTACAAGGCCGGGCGGTCGTCAAGGACGGGAATCTGACGGGTGTGGAGCTCTCCGGGCTCATCGAGCGGCACAACCGAGCAGCCAGAGAATTGTTGGGTTAGGTACCTCGTTCGATGGACTTTGCCTCTCCCCGAGATCTCAACGAAGCCCTTGCCGCAAAGGCCGCGGCACCGGACGCCGTTTTCCTGGCAGGCGGCACCGATCTCATGGTGGGGGTCAATCTGGCCCACTATCGACCCGTCTCCGTGATTGGCCTTCGTCACGTCGAAGAGATCCAGGGCATCGGCGCCAACCGCATAGGTGCCGGAGTCACGTGGGCTCGGCTCGAAAGAGACTCACGTCGAGCCCTTTCTCAGCTGGCGCGCACGGTTGGATCACCCCAGATAAGAGCTGCCGGCACCATTGGCGGGAATGTCGGGACGGCAAGCCCGGCCGGAGATGGTCTTCCATGGATCGCCGCCTTGGATGCTTCCATCGCTGTCGTCTCCCGGGATCGGGGAGAGAGGACGATTCCCTGGAGTGAGTTCTTCGTCGGCGTCAAGCGCACGTCGCTGGCGCCGGATGAGATGATCACCGCCGTTGTGCTTCCCGATGAGGTCCCCGACGTTCAGGAGTTCGCCAAGGTCGGAGTCCGCAACGCAATGGTGATATCGACGGTGAGCTGCGTTGTGATGCGAATCGACGGTGCTTTTCGAGTAGCGCTCGGGTCAGTGGCCCCAACCCCGATGCGTGTGTACGAGGCCGAAGCGATGCTCAATGCCGAGTCCTCGCCCTCCCCTGAGGCCATTGCCGAGTTCGGGCGGCTTGTCTCCCAGGAGGTGCGTCCCATTACCGACCACCGTTCGACGGAGGCCTACCGCCGACACGCCGCAGGTGTGCTGGCTCAGCGTCTGGTACGGAGGTGTCTCGCCGCATGAATGTCACACTCACGGTCAACGGTGAGTCTCTCAGCGCACCGGCAGCGGGGTTCGAGAGTCTTCTTCGAATCTTGAGGGAAACGCTGAATCTTCCCGGCTCCAAGAACGCCTGCGAACAGGGGGAGTGCGGTTCGTGCTCGGTGATTCTGGACGGAGAGGTCGTTTGCGCCTGTCTCGTCATGATTGGCGACTGCGAGGGTGCCGACGTCACCACCGTCGAAGGATTGGCCAACGGAGACGTGCTTCACGAGGTCCAGGAGGTGATGATCGCCGAGGGTGGAGTGCAGTGTGGTTTCTGCACCCCGGGCATCGTCGTCACGGGTGCGCATCTGCTCGAGCACAACCCCAACCCCTCCGAGGACCAGATTCGCGAAGCCTTGTCGGGCAATCTCTGCCGGTGCACCGGTTATGGCCGAATTCTCGAAGCATTTCGGCAACTTGCCGGGACGGACCAATGACTACTCGCACCAGGGACACAGTGACTCAGGGGGTCGGGAAGAGCATCCCGCGCCCTGACGGCGTTCCCAAGGTCATCGGCAACTTTGCATACGCCTCAGACCTGTACGCCGATGGGATGCTCTGGGCCGCAACCTTGCGCAGCCCCCACGCACGCGCCCGTTTGGTCAATCTCGATACCACCCAGGCAATTGCGATGAGTGGGGTACAGGCTGTGCTCACGCAAGAGGATGTGCCGGGTCTGGCGACATTCGGACAGGAGAAACAAGACCAGCCCGTTTTCTGCGACGGTGAAGCGCGGTTCTGGGGTGAGCCCGTGGCCGTTGTCGCAGCAGACGACCCCGAAACGGCCCGCGAGGCCGTGCACGCCGTCGTCGCCGAATGGGAGGCACTCGATCCGGTAACTGATCCCGAACAAGCCGCAGCCGACGGCGCCGTGTTTCGAGAGATGAGGATCAGGCGCGGCGACCCGAACGCAGTCGGCGAGATCGTCATCGAGGGTTACTACGAGACTGCCACCCAGGACCAGGCACCGCTCGGCCCCGAGGCCGGCTTGGCGATCCCTGATGGAGAGGGTGGGGTCGATCTTCATGTGACATCGCAATGGGTCCACATCGACCACCCTCAGATTGTTGCCTGTCTTGGTGTGTCCGATGATGCGGTTCGTTGTCACCCCGTCGGCATGGGAGGCGCCTTTGGTGCACGGGAGGACATTTCCTTGCACATCCATATCGCCTTGTTGGCTCTAAGGACCGGACGCCCGATCAAGATGGTCTACGACCGGTCGGAGTCCTTCGTCGGTCACGTCAAGCGGCATCCATCCCGGATGTGGTATCGCCATGAGGCCGACGCCAACGGACGCCTGGTCAAAGTGACCGCCAGGCTGTTGCTCGACGGGGGTGCGTACACCCACACCAGCCCGGCCGTCCTGGCGAACGCCACGTTCTTCACCGTTGGCCCCTACAAATGTGACAACGTGGTGGTCGATTCTGCGGTCGCCAGGACGAACAACCCGCCGTGCGGTGCCATGAGGGGTTTCGGAGCCGTTCAAACCTGTTTTGGGTACGAAAGCCAGATGGACCGCCTCGCCGACGCCTTGGGTTTGAGTCCGTTGGATCTGCGGCGTCGCAATGCCCTTGTCGCGGGTGACCCACTCGCCACGTCCGGCCAGGTCATCTCCGACGCGCTTCCAACGTTGGAAGTCATCGATGCATTGGACTCGATCCCGATGCCGGCTCCCCTCGAGGATGATGACCCGTTACACATGCCTGGAGGCACCGGTCTGACATCCCCCCCTTCGGCGGTGCGTCGTGGTGTTGGATATGCGGTGGGTTTGAAGAACCTGGCGTTCTCAGAGGGTTTCGACGATTTTGCCGAAGCTCGAGTCGTCCTCACTTCTTCTGGCGCCGAAGTGCACACGGCGGCCATGGAAGTAGGCCAGGGTTTGGTGACTATCTGTCAGCAGATCACCCGGTCGGTCCTCGGTGTTGAGCAGGTCGCCGTCATTTGGGATGACACATCGCAGATCGGTTCGGCCGGATCGACTTCTGCCTCGCGACAGACCCAGATGACCGGAGGGGCGGTGCACGCCGCGGCCGTGGGCCTCAGAGACAAGATCCTCTCTACCCATGACGGAGACGAACTGCGAGGGGATGGCGTCTATCGAGGGAGCGACCTCATCGTCGCGATCGACGAGGTGTGCGCGGCCGGGCCCGTCGACCAATGGGTGCGATTCCGACACCCACCCACCGAAGAGCCGGACGAGAACGGTCAGGGTGATGTTCATGCCGGGTTCGCGGTGGCTGCTCATCGTGCGGTGGTCGACGTAGATCTCGAGCTCGGGCTCGTCAGAGTTGTCCGTGTCGACACCGCCCAGGATGTCGGAAAGGCGCTCAACCCACAGGCTGTCATCGGCCAGATCGAAGGCGGGATCATGCAAGGGGTCGGTCTGGCCGTGATGGAGGAACTCGTCATCGACGACGGGATTATCAAGAACCCCACCTTCACAGACTATCTGTTGCCTACATTCCTCGACGCCCCGCCGGTGGAGGCCCGCATCATCGAAGAACCGGAAAATTGGGGGCCCTTTGGCGCCAAGGGTGTGGGCGAGCCGCCGACGATCAGTTCCACGGCGGCCGTCGTCGCTGCAATACGCGCGGCGACGGGAAAGGCCCTACATCGCGCACCCGTCCGGCCAGAGGACATCATTGGACTCTGATGTGGTGGCGGTGTAGTTCCGGCGGCTGGATTCTCGAGCGGCTCACCAGACAGTGACCGTCCCCGGATCGGTACTCTCCTCCGGTATATGACCAACTCGCGGTCCCCAGCAAGCCTTTTCTCCGATGTCGAAGATGAGCACGCGCTGGACAACGCCGTGGCTCGGTTCAGGGAGCGGAACATCCTGTTTCCCACGTTTGCCGAGCTGGCCGACCCAACCCTGGCGCCGGCGTCGGTTCACCATGCCCTCGACCAGGTGGGCCCGGATGCTCCCGATCCGCTGAACCTCTGGCGAGTGAATTGGTACAACGGAAGCGATCGGACATCTCGTGTCGATGTGCCGGAGTATCTGGAATTGACCGGAGAGCTGACGGGTGTCGATGCCACGATCTTGGTGGCCCTGGGTAACCGTTTCCCGATGATCCGTGCCCACAAGGTCCTGGCTGCCTTCGCCTGCCTAGCGCCGCGCATTGTCACTGGAGCGTTTGATCCGACTTCGCACCGGGCCATATGGCCTTCAACCGGAAATTATGCCCGGGGAGGTGTCGCCATCAGCCGAATCATGGGCTGTCGTGGCGTCGCGGTCCTCCCCGAAGGCATGAGCCAGGAGCGATTTGACTGGCTGGATGAATGGACCGAGGAGCCCGAGGACATCATCCGCACGATCGGCACGGAGTCGAACGTCAAGGAGATCTACGACGCCTGCAACGAGCTGGCCAAGGACTCCACGAACGTGATCCTGAACCAGTTCTCCGAGTTCGCCAACCACCTCGGGCACTATCGCGTGACGGGGAGAGCCCTCGAGCACGTCTGTGACGATGCCGGTAGGGGAAGGCTCGTCGCCTTTGTCTCGGCTTCAGGCTCGGCCGGGACGCTCGGTGCCGGTGACTATCTCAAGGAACGGCATGGCTGTCGGATCGTCCCGGTGGAGGCGCTGGAGTGCCCCACGATGCTCTACAACGGCTACGGGGAGCACAACATCCAGGGCATCGGAGACAAACACATTCCCCTGATTCACAATGTCACCAACTCCGACGACGTGGTCGGAATCAGCGACCAGGCCACCGACACTCTCCTCTTGTTGTTCAACACCGACGTCGGAAAGAAGCACCTGGTGGACAATGGTGTGGATCCAGAAACGGTCGAGAGCCTGCGCCATCTGGGTCTCAGCTCCATCGCCAATCTGCTCGCTTCGATAAAGGTCGCCAAGTACCACGGGTACGGCTCCGGGGACGTGATCATCACCGTCGCGACGGACGGCCAGGAGCTCTATAGATCAGAGATGGACAAGTTCGTCCAGCGAGATCACGGAGGGGAGTTCGGCGCTTCGGCTGCCGCGGCGTCTCACGCACGATTTCTCGAAGGAGCCGACACCGATCACGTCTTGGAGTTGGGCGAGGTCGGCCGCCGAAGGATCTTCAACCTCGGCTACTACACGTGGGTGGAGCAGCAGGGCGTCGATTTCGAGGAGTTCGAGGCTCGCCGTGACCAGACGTTCTGGAAAGGCCTGCATCCGCTGATCGAACAGTGGGACTCGATGATCGATGAGTTCAACGCACGCACCGGAGCCACCTACGGCTGATAACGCTTTGTCAAGGGTCTCTGAAGATCCCTTGACAGTTGGTATCGCTACCACCACCGGGCCAAACGCCAAGCACCCTGGAAACCCTTACGACCCACCATCCTGAGAAACTGAGCTGCCTCACCAGGGGCGCCATATTGACATATATCAATATGAAGGAGTAGGGTGGTATCGACAGATGTCGATACGATAGGAGGTTTCGAGATGACCGATTCCACTGCGGACCTTCGTGAAGAGGTGCGGCAGCGTTATGCAGACGCTGCTCGCAGCGTGGAGGCCTCGACTGGTGACTCCGACTGTTGCGCGCCAAGCACGACCGGGGCTCTCGATACTGCCGACTCAGGCGACTTTGGTAAGTGGCTCTACCAATCCGAGGATTTGTCCGGCATCCCGGATGGAGCCGCTTTGGCTTCCCTCGGCTGCGGGAACCCGACCGCAGTGGCCGAGTTGAAGCAAGGAGAAACCGTTCTCGACCTCGGGTCGGGTGCGGGGATCGATGTCCTGCTGTCAGCCAAGCGGGTTGGGCCAACCGGGTTTGCCTACGGGCTCGATATGACTGACGAGATGCTCGACCTCGCCCGAGAGCATCAGGCCGATGCCGGCGCAACCAACGTCGAGTTCCGCAAGGGGGTCATCGAGGACATCCCGCTCGAGGATGGTGCGGTGGACGTGGTCATATCGAACTGTGTCATCAATCTGTCGACCGACAAGCGGGCTGTCTTCTCGGAGATCCAGCGGGTGCTCAAGTCGGGTGGTCGCATCGGGATTACCGACGTGGTCGCCGACAACGAGTTGTCGGAGGCCGAGCGGCTCGAGCGAGGAAGCTGGGTCGGATGCATCGCCGGAGCGCTGAGCTTCGCCGACTATGAGACTGGTCTGACTAAAGCAGGGTTCTCGGACATTTCAATCGAACCCACCCACAGCGTCGCCGAAGGCATGCACTCGGCAATCATCAAGGCTATCAAGCTCTAGCTAGGCCGCACTCTCCAGCAACTCTGGGGGCAGCAGCAGGATCAGCGCCGCCAACAGGTTCCAGCCTGAGTGAATGAAGATCGCCGGACCGAGACGGCCTGTTCGGAAGGTGATCCACGCAAGGAGGACTCCGAGGATGAAGATCGGTGGCAGTACGACGACGGCCGATGCGAGGATTCGCTCTGGGTCCAGACCAAGAACATGAACTGCCGAGAAGACCATCGCAGAAACCACCATTGCGAATACCCGCCCTCGGTGCTGAATCGCCTTGAGAAGAACGCCTCTGAAAATGAGCTCCTCGGTGACCGGTGCCAATACGACGGCGGCGACGATCAGGGAGACTCTGAGCAGCATTGACGAGTCGAGGTTGGCCAGCACCTCGGCGACTTGCTGTGGTGGGCGCCCGTCGGGGAACAACCACTCGGCCAGAGGGAGGAAAAGGAGCGCCAGGCCGAGTTGAAGGATCAGACCGAGACCGATGTAGAAGGTGTCCCTGGTCTCGATCGAGAAACCGAGGTCAGTTCTGTCTCTCCGTTTCTTCAGTATCCAGAGAACACTCAGGTTTCCGACGTACTGGCCGGCCAGGGCAAGCACGATGGCCCAGTCGGCGTTGTCAAAGGGAAGACCGATGACGAAGAACAAGCCAGCACCGAGGAATCCGCCGAGCCATACGTAGATGAAGTCGGCAATCGACCATGCACCAGCAGGGGTTTTAGCGGCATCCACCGGCCGGGAGCCTACATAGGACGCTTCGCCAGGCACTGTTACCCTTGACCAAAGCGCTGGAGGATCTGAGTGGAAATCGACATTGGCATAGGAAAGTCGGGACGACAGGCTTACGGATTCGACGACATCGCGATCGTGCCGTCACGTCGCACCCGAGATCCCGACGACGTGGATATCTCCTGGCAGCTCGACGCTTTCAAATTCGAGCTTCCAATGATGGGTTCGGCGATGGACTCGGCGATCAGCCCGGAGACCGCAATCCAGATTGGCAAGATGGGTGGTCTGGCGGTCCTCAACCTGGAGGGATTGTGGACTCGTTATGAGGATCCCACTCCCTACTTCGAAGAGATCGCGGAGTTGGCTGACGAGAAGGCAACCCGTCGGATGCAGGAGATCTATCTCCAGCCGGTCAACCCGGACCTCATCGGGCAACGGGTCGCCGGACTGAAAGCAGCGGGCATCGTCACCGCCGCGAGCTTGACGCCACAGCACGTCGATCATTGGGCTCCGCTGGCGCTCGATGCGGGTCTCGACATCCTGGTGATCCAAGGCACCGTCGTGTCGGCTGAGCACGTGTCCAGCCGGGTGGAGCCACTCAATCTCAAGGAGTACATCGCCGATTGCGAGGTGCCGGTGATTGTCGGAGGGGTCGCCAGTTACTCGACATCGCTCCACCTCATGCGTACCGGAGCGGTTGGTGTCCTCGTCGGTGTCGGTCCTGGAGCAGCTTGCACGACGAGAGGTGTTCTCGGAGTTGGTGTTCCCCAGGCGACCGCTATAGCTGACGCTGCCGGAGCCCGTATCCGGTATCTCGATGAGACCGGGCGATATGTGCATGTGATCGCCGACGGCGGCATGAGAACAGGCGGAGACGTGTCCAAGGCCATTGCTTGTGGCGCTGATGCTGTGATGATCGGCTCGCCGCTGGCATCTGCCACCGAGGCCCCGGGAAAGGGTTACCACTGGGGTATGGCGACATTCCACCCGACACTGCCCCGCGGGGCTCGAGTCAAGACGGGGGACCGGGGGACTCTCGCTGAGATCCTGATCGGTCCAGCGCATGAGAATGATGGCCGACTCAATCTCTTTGGGGGTCTCCGAGCCTCGATGGCCACCACCGGATACTCCGATGTCAAGGAGTTTCAGAAGGCAGAGGTGATGGTCGCACCCTCGATTCAGACCGAGGGGAAGTCGCTCCAGCGATCCCAACACGTCGGCATGGGATGACGATTGGAGAGCACGGGCCCACCGTCCTGGTCGTCGACTTCGGCGCCCAATATGCCCAACTGATCGCGAGACGAGTGCGCGAGGCGCATGTTCGATCAGAGATCGTTTCTCGTGACATCACGCCGGAGGAGGTCCGCCGTAGACGGCCGATCGGATTGATCCTCTCGGGCGGGCCTGCCTCTGTCTACGCAGAGGATGCTTTTCGGATGGATGCTGCGATGCTCGATCTAGGCATTCCGATCCTTGGCATTTGTTATGGACACCAGTTGCTCGCCGACCTCGCCGGTGGGGAGGTGACCAACACCGGGGACGCCGAGTACGGGAATACCACCATGGAGTTGACCGGTGACTCGGTCCTGCTTGCTCGACTCCCGGGTTCGCAAACCGTGTGGATGTCCCACAAGGACCAGGTGACTGTTCCTCCAGAGGGTTTTGTTTGCGTTGCGTCAACGGGTGGCTCCGCTGTCGCCGCTATGGAGAACCGGGAGCGACGTCTCTACGGAGTCCAGTTTCATCCGGAGGTCGCCCACACGCCTCGGGGCAGCGAGATCCTCAAGCAGTTCCTCTACGAGGTGTGCCAGGCAATCCCGGCGTGGACGTCTCACTCGATCATCGAGTCACAGGTGGCGGCGATAAGGGATCAGGTCGGCTCGGGCAGGGTCATCTGTGGCTTGTCGGGTGGTGTAGATTCGGCCGTGGCTGCGGCATTGGTCCATGAAGCTGTAGGCGACCAGTTGACAGCCATATTCGTCGACCATGGCCTTCTCCGCGCCGGTGAGGCATCCCAGGTCGAAGAGACGTTCCGGTCGCACTTCGCTGTTGATCTCATCCACATCAAGGCCGAAGATCGGTTTCTCGAACAACTCGAAGGTGTAACCGACCCGGAGCAAAAGCGCAGGATCATTGGCGAGACCTTCATCCGTGTCTTCGAAGAAGCTGCCTTATCGGTAGGTGATGCCGGGTTCCTGGTTCAGGGGACGCTTTATCCTGACGTGATCGAGTCGGGCTCCGGCACGGCGGCGACGATCAAGACGCATCACAATGTTGGCGGACTTCCCGATGACATGACGTTGCACCTCATCGAGCCGTTGCGAGACCTCTTCAAGGATGAGGTGCGGGCAATTGGCGAGGAACTTGGATTGCCAGAGGAGATTGTCTGGCGTCAACCGTTTCCGGGCCCGGGTCTGGCCGTGCGCATCATCGGTGAAGTGACGCTCGAGCGTCTCCAGATTCTTCGAGCAGCGGACACCATTCTTCTCGAGGAGATAAACCGCGCCGGCCTGTACCGCGACATCTGGCAGGCATTTGCGGTGTTGCCGGCTGTGAAGACAGTGGGAGTCCAAGGAGACGAGCGCACCTACGCCTATCCCGTGATTGTCAGAGCAGTCACCTCCGAGGACGCCATGACCGCAGACTGGGCTCGCATCCCTTACGAGGTCCTCGAAAGGATCTCGTCTCGGATCATCAACGAGGTTCCTGGGATCAACCGTGTCGCCTACGACATCTCATCAAAGCCCCCGGCCACCATCGAATGGGAGTGACAAGGGGTCATCTGGTCCATTCAGACTGGCCAATGTGCTGCCGATAGACAGGCACGTTGGCCAGGGAAATTGCAGTTGGACCTGAACACACCTGAACTCACGCGCATATTTCGCGACGAACTCGAAGAGCGCTCGAGACGTCTGGTGCTGGGCGCCCGGGACCTGGCGGACAAGACGCTCGGTACATCTTCGATCCCCGACCTGGTCCGAGATGCTCACACCATTAGAGGGTCTGCCGGTCTGCTCGGTCATGATGCGATTCGTGATGCCGGAACGCGTCTGGAGACCCTTTGGCGAATGGTGGCGGGGGGTTATGCACCCGAGTCCGACGTGATAATTGCGATGGAAGCGACGGCCGGGCGGCTCGTGCCAACTCTTGATGGCCAGGATGAAGAGGCGCTGGTTGATCTTGTCGGGAAACTCGATTCCACCCTCGAGCATTCAGAAGAGACGACGGAGATCGCTCCCAGCCGCCACCCCGATGAGGGGGACCTGGGGGGTTTGCTCGAATCAGTTTCCAAGTCACTCTTGGGTGGCGCCACCCGGGTTGACACCGGCGATCTCTACAAGCTCATCAATCGGATCGTGGAGGTGGCGCTTGATGCTGAGGCCCTTGCCGACCTGTCACTGGTCTCGATTGAGGGTGCCGATCAGGAACTGTTCCGTCGCTCCTGGCGATCCCAGCTCGAGAGGCTGAGCAGCTCGGTCAGTGACATCCAGGACCAAGCTGTTTCGCTGGCAAACGTCTCCTTCTTCGATGCGGTGGCCTCGGTCCCTCAGTTCGTCCGCTATCTGGCCCGGCGTGTGGGCAAGGACGTTCGTTTTCAGCTTGCCGGAAGTGACGTGCAGCTCGATCGGCAGATCGTTGACCTGATTCGGGAACCACTGAGACATCTCTTGGTCAACGCGGTCGACCACGGTATCGAACCTCCGGATGTGAGGGTCGCGGCGGGCAAAGCGGCAACTGCGACTGTGGTCATCGGGGCAACGGCAACCGACGATGGTGTGGAGATCTATGTTTCGGACGACGGAGCCGGCATCGATTGGGACCGTGTTGCCGAGGTGGGTCATGAGCGTGGCCTGCCGATGATTCCACCGGACCTGTCACCACTTCTCTTTCACCCGGGTTTCTCGACCGTGGACTCCACCACTGACTTCTCCGGGTCCGGGGAGGGTCTGTCCGAGGCGCTCCTGGCGGTCGAGAGAGTCAACGGCGCGATTCACTTCGAGTCGGCCAAGGGGAAGGGAACCATCGTGACCATGACCCTCCCACTCTCGATGGTCCTCCAAAACGTCGTGGTTGTTGCTCTTGGAGACCAGTTTTGGGGTCTGCCTGAAGCCGCTGTGGAGGCCTCCATGCCCCTGTCGAAGGCAGAGTTGAGTACGACCTCTAGTGGACGTGCAGTGCGGTTCAGAAGCTCTGCCATCCCCTGCGTCTCACTTTCGCTGGCCGTTGGAGCACCGGAGCCGGAGGATGAGTCTGAGCTCCTGGTAGTGAGCACACGGTCTGGGATGGTGGCCGTAACCGTCAGTGAGATCGTCGATCGGCGGCGTGTTGCAGTCAAGAATTTGGGTCCGATTCTCGATGGCGCCGGACATATCACCGGTGCCGCACTTCTTGGTGGCGGTCAGGTTCTGGTGGTGCTCGATCCTGGTTTTCCTCGGGTGCAATCGCAAGACAACGCCCTCGGCTCGTTGAAGGCAAACCCCGGGTGTTGGTGGTCGACGACTCGGCTGGTGTTCGACAGCTTCTGTCGGCAACGCTGAACGGAGCAGGGTTCGAGGTCGAGCTAGCCAGTGGAGCGAGGGAGGCTGTGGTCGCCATGGCTTCGGATGGATTTCGCTGCGATGGTCGTTGACTATTCGATGCCCCGGTCCAACGGTGTTGAGCTGGTTCGGGCGATGCGTGCCTCCGATATCAAAGTGCCGATTGTCATGGTTTCCGGTGTTGCCACCGAGGAGGAGAAGAAGGCCGCTTGGGCGGCTGGAGTCGACGCGTATCTCGACAAGTTCGACCTGCGTCAGGGGGTTCTGACCAGGACCCTTCGACAGCTCATTGGGCTTGACAATGCGGATACGGGCTAGCTGGCACATCGCTTCAGGCTTCTGGATGGCAGGCCGATAACACCAATGTATGCCTGATATTTCGCGGCTACCTGAATACCTGATCTATCTGCCCGTCATTGTGGGACTCGCGGCCCTGCTGTGGGCGTGGCGGCTGGCATCGCAGAGTCGTGAGAGGGAAAAGGAGGTGATCCGTCTCGCCGATGAGGCCCACACCTTGAAGAACGATTTTGTCGCAATGGTCAGCCACGAGCTGAGGACGCCGCTGACGTCAATCGCAGGGTTCGCCGACACCCTCGTCCAGTCATGGGAGGAGCTTCCCAGGGAAGAGGTCGACGAGTTTCTCTCGATCATCAACCGACAGTCCATCTACCTCGGCGACCTCGTCGAGGATGTTCTTGTCATCCCACGTCTCGAGGCCAACCGACTCCGCCTCGATCCAGAGCTGTTTGACCTTGGTGATCTCATCGAGGACGTCGCCCTCATGGTGTTCCCCAACGGTGAGAAGAAGACATCGCTCGTCTCACTTCCGGATGGGGTCCGCGTGCTTGCCGACCGGCGACGCGTTCAACAGGTCATGCGAAACCTCATGGAGAACGCACGGAAGTACGGCGGTGACCAGATAATGATCGAGGGGTTCGTGATGGGCGACCAATACCTGGTCATCATCTCGGACAACGGCCCCGGAGTCCCCGACGAGGAGACCCGGAAGGTGTTCGAGAACTTCGAGCAACTCTCCAAAGGTGATGCGCGAGAGGCTTCGGGCATCGGTCTCGGCCTTCCAATCGCCAGACGTCTGGCGAGGGCGATGGGCGGAGATGTTTGGTATGAGCGTCGTTTCCCGACTGGTGCCCGGTTCTGCTATTCGCTGCCACTTCGTCGTCGAACCCTTCTCGGCGGGGCGGATCGTCCCGTCTCCTCGGAGGACGAGAACGAAAACGCGCTCGAGGTGCCAGAGGCTGCCCGGACGGTCTGATTACAACTGTGTGATTCGTCCCGGTCGGCCTGTACCATCGGCTTGGTGCCCCCCAACGCAATTACGCTGACGTTTCAACGGACAGATGACCCCGCTCGCTGCGTCCTCGTCCTCGACGCACCGCACCGGGTGCGCCTTCGTACTGCGTCCTGGCGAGGCGACGCCCCTGTCTCGCCGAAACATGCGACCGCACTTACGTTGGAGAGCACTTAGATGCAGGCAGAGTGGTTCGTTGATGATGTTCCGGCTGAGTCGCCGCTGTTCGCCGACCTGAATCCCACGCAGAGGGAAGCAGTGGCCGCGACCGAAGGCGCTGTCCTTGTCGTGGCCGGGGCAGGTTCGGGCAAGACACGGGTGCTCACGTATCGGATCGCCCACCTGATTCGGGATCTCCGAGTCCCTCCTGAGTCAATTCTCGCCATCACCTTCACCAATAAGGCTGCCAACGAGATGAAGGCTCGTGTGGGTGCATTGGTTGGGGGAGTGGTCAACTCCATGTGGGTCAGCACCTTCCACTCGGCTTGCGTGCGTATTCTGCGACGGGAGGCAACCCGGCTCGGTTATCGGTCGGGTTTCTCGATATACGACGACGCCGACTCCTTGCGTCTCATCCGCATGGTCACCAAAGACCTCGATCTCGATTCCAAGCGGTTTCCCGACAAGGCGATGAAGGCAGTCATCTCGAACGCAAAGAGCGAACTTGTCGACTTCGAGTCTTTCGCCGACCAGGGAGATGGGTTCTTTCACACCCAGGTTGCTGACATCTATCGGCTGTATCAGCAGCGTCTGGTGGAAGCGTCGGCGATGGACTTCGACGATCTGCTCATGGTGACGGTGGAGGTGTTCGCCGCCTTTCCCGAAGTTCTCGAGCACTATCAACAGAGGTTCCGGTATGTCCTGGTCGACGAGTACCAGGACACCAACAGGGCTCAATACATGTTGGTCAAACAGTTGACGGCGAGTCATCGAAACCTGTGCGTCGTCGGTGATTCCGACCAGTCGATCTACAAGTTTCGAGGCGCGGACATCCGCAACATTCGGGACTTCGAGAAGGACTATCCCGACGCCAGGGTGATCGTCCTCGACCAGAATTATCGGTCCACCGAGACGATCCTCGAAGCCGCCAATTCGATTATCTCCAATAACACCAAGAGGACGCCAAAACATCTCTGGTCAGACCGGGGCAAGGGAGTGCCGATCACACGTTTTGAGGGAGAGGACGAACATGACGAGGCCGGCTATCTGGTTGATGAGATAGAGCGTCTCAAGGACGAGGGGTTCAATCTCTCCGATTTCGCTGTGTTCTACCGGACGAACGCAATGTCCCGGGTCATCGAGGATGTCTTCGTCAGACGGGGAGTTCCTTACAGCGTCGTCGGTTCCGTCAAGTTCTACGACCGCAAGGAGATCAAGGACGCTATTGCCTATCTACGCGTGCTGGTAAACCCCTCGGACGAAGTCTCGGTCAAGCGGATCATCAACGAGCCGCGTCGCGCAATAGGAAACACCACGGTCGCCCATGTCGATCGTTACTCCCAGGGTCAGCGCGTGAGCTTCTTCGAAGGTTTGCAGCAAGCGGCCGATATACCTCAGCTCAACTCGAGGGCGCACAGGTCGATCCTCGAGTTTGTCGGTCTCATCGATCGGTTGCGCGAGAAGACCGATGAGGGCGGCGTCGAAGTGGGAGTCCAGGCAGTTCTCGATGACACGGGGATGCTGGCGAACCTCGAGGCAGAGAGAACCATCGAGGCGATGGGTCGCGTCGAGAACCTGCGCGAACTGGTCGGTGTCGCCTCCGAGTTCGAGAGCTCGAATGAGGGAGCGATCATCAGCGATGAGGAGTTCGATGCGCTGGAGAACCTTCGCAGACTCGAGATTTTCCTGGAGTCGACGGCACTGGTGGCCGACATCGACGAATGGGATGAGGGAGCGGGCGCCGTCACCCTCATGACGCTTCACACAGCCAAGGGTCTCGAGTTTCCCGCGGTATTCATCGCAGGCATGGAAGACGGTGTCTTTCCCCATATGCGCTCCCTCGGCGACCCCGATGAGCTGGAGGAGGAGCGACGGCTCGCGTATGTTGGCATCACGAGAGCCCAGGATCGTCTCTACCTGACATCGGCCTGGAGCCGGATGCTGTTTGGTGGATCTTCGTACAACCCGCCGTCGCGATTCCTCAAGGAACTCCCCGAGGAGCTGATGACCAAGGCCGGCAAGCGGCAACGTCGCAGTCCTGTGGATCGTGCTGCTTCCAGGGGTCCGACGACCACGGTCTCGTCAGATCAGATCGCGCCGGGTGACAGGGTCCGTCATCAGAAGTGGGGATTGGGCACCGTTCGTGAGGTCGTCGGCGAAGGCAACCGTGCCGAAGCGGAGGTAATGTTCGATACCCAGGGAAAGAAACGCTTGCTGTTGGCATGGGCGCCACTCGAACAGGCCTAGTGACACACCACTAGTCGTCCGTTCAGAACGGCATGATCTTGGGCAGAGCCAAGAGAACCCAGGACGCGCCGCTGAATAGGAGTACCGCCGCCCCAATGGTCAGGTTTCTGTTTCTCTTTTCTCCCAACTTGGAGCTGATGCCCCCAAAGAACAGGACCAAGGCAAAGGCAACCACCGTCAGCACGTAGTCGTCGGACGTCTGGTTTGCCACCGCGGCGTCGGCGGCATGTTGGTCGGCGACGTCCTGGAGTCTGCTCGCCTCCAAAGCGTTCTCGAGTACATACTCGTCCATGACGAAAGGAGTTGGAGGTGCAGTCCCCTGGTCCTCTGAGAACTCGATCAGCCAGGCATCCATGGCGGGTCTGAATTCGGGCCGCATTCGCTCGAACAGGAAACCCGAGAGAGTTCCCGCGGTCGGCTCGTATAGGTCGCCCGGCTCGAATGCGATGAGACCGTCGCTCGCGTCCGAATTGAACGCGTCGAGCCAACTCGTGAAGAGGGCGACGTCGATCCCAACCTGCTGACCGGCGCGGGTGTCGAACCTCGTCGATTCTGTTCGAGCCGCACCCGCCTGACTGAACGAGGTTGCCTGTTCTCCGCTCCACTTGGCACTCTGGAAGGCAGCCCATGCAGTGAAGATGGCGGCGAGCGCCATGAGAATGGTAGCGACCAGCTCAACCCGGTCGGAGGCTCCAAAGACGAGCTTCTCGTCACTCTCTTGATCGAGTTCTTCGGCACTTATCTCAGACATGAGCGGGTCAACCTAGTACCTCAGGCACTCTCCACGCCAGCTAGGAGCTCATGCCAGCTGGCGACAAACTTCTCGACACCTTCGCCTTCCAGGGTCTGAACAACGTCGTCATAGTCGACCCCCACTTCCCCGAGGTTGTCGAGAGAATCCTTTGCCTTGTCGATGTCGAACTCGTTGAACGATCTCGGGTTGGGGTCGCCGTGGTCCTGGTAAGCCTGGATGGTGTCCAAAGGCATGGTGTTGATCGAGTTGGCGGCGACGAGGCCCTCCACATAGAGCAGATCCGGGTATGCGAGATTCTTGGTGGAAGTCGATGCCCAAAGTGGCTTCTGAGGTCGAGCCCCTTTTGCCGCCAGCATCCCGTAGCGGGTCGAGCCGAACTCATTGATGAACTGGCCGTAGGCGACACGAGCGTTGGCCACGGCCGTGACGCCTCTCAGTCCTTGCGCTCTGGTCGAGTTGAGGGCGTTGAGACGTTTGTCGACTTCGCTGTCGAAGCGAGACACGAAGAAGGAGGCAACGGATGCGACAGTCGAAAGATCGCCACCGGTCTGATTGAAGTCGTCCAGGCCACTGAGATAGGCGTCGATCACCTCGGAATAACGTTGTAGAGAAAAGATCAGGGTCACGTTGACCGAGATCCCCTCTCCGATCAGTCGGCGGATTGCCGGAACGCCTTCAGGAGTGGCCGGAACCTTGACCAGAAGATTGGGTCGGTTGATCTGCTTGACCCAATCGCGCGCCTCGGCCACGGTTGCCTCGGTGTCCGCGGCGAGGGTGGGGGAGACCTCGACCGAGACGAAGCCATCCCGTCCTCCGGTGGACAGATGAATGTCAGCGAGGACGTCACACGCCCGTTTGATGTCGTCGGCCATCAGGTTCTTGACGATCTCCTCGGTTGACATCCCGGCAGATTTCAGGTCCTGCAGTTGGGCGGTGTACGCGTCGGACCCGACGATCGCCCCGGCAAAGATCGTGGGGTTGGAGGTCACACCGGTCACTGAATCATCTTCGACACGGCGGGCGAGTTCTCCGCTGTCGAGCATTGTCTTGGAGATCTGGTCCGACCAGACGCTTACACCGGCGGCAGCCAGGCCGTGGAGATTGGAGTTCGTCATGGCTCAGAGAGTAGGTGGCTCAGTCGATATCGAAAGGAAGCAGCCTGAAGTGACGACCGTCGAGACCGCGCATCACCCGGAAGTGACGCTGATCGAGGGTGAGTATCTCGTCCGTCTTGTATCTCTTGGCGAGGACGACCAAAGAGGCGTCGGTGAGTCCGATGTTGAGGTCCTTGTAGGTTCTCATCACGTCGATCGCCGCCAACAGGTCGGCTGTGGTGAAGGATGCAATCTCGTACTCGGGTTCGGCGAGTCGAGCCAGGACGCGACCGGCCACGTTGTCGCCGTGCCGCTTTGTCACGATGTAGTCGAGTTCGCACAACACCAGAGGAGGTACGATCAAACGGTCAGCCCCGTTGATAGCAGCAAGACACTCCTCCTGGTGGGGTTGGTTCGCGATGAGACCGCTAATGATCCCCCCGGTATCGCAGATCAAAACCCACCCATGCTGTCTTCTCCCAAGCCCTCAAGCAACTCGTCCACCCGATCTGCGATCTCTTCACCGATTCCCTCCGGTATTGCGGGAGTCTGGATCCTTCGGCGTGGTCGCGTCGCGAGACTTGCTTCGACCGCGCCCCGGATCACCTCGGCTTCGGTCACGCCGCGGCGGGCCGCCTCGCGTTCAATGGCGGCCTTCATCTCGTCTGGAAGATAAATCGTGGTTCGCTTCACGCCATACATAATGCCATACCTAGTGAGTTCTCCAACTTCTAACTACAGAATTGCCGGCGGCGGTTGAAGACCTTTGATTGCCAACTACCCTTGCCCGCCGGAATGCCACGACGAATTCTCATTGCCAAACCAGGTCTCGATGGACACGATCGTGGCGCCAAAGTGATCGCTCGAGCCCTCCGGGATGCCGGGTTCGAGGTGATCTACTCGGGGCTTCATCAAACCCCGTCCCAAATCGCGGAGACGGCGGTCCAGGAGGACGTCGATGCGGTTGGTCTGTCTTCTCTCTCGGGCGCCCACAAGACCCTGTTCCCCCAGGTCGTGGAGCAGTTGGCCAGTCGCAATTCGGCCGACATCATGGTGTTCGGTGGTGGTGTCATTCCCGAAGCGGACATCCCCAAACTCCACGAAGCGGGGATCGCCACGATTTTCACACCGGGGACACCATTGGACGAGATTGCTGTATGGGTGGATGCCAACGTCCCCGGCAAGGTGTAGGTAGGAAAGGAAACTATTGAAGATCCACGAGCACCAAGCCAAACAGATCATGGCCGCACGGGGCATTCCCGTGCCGATGGGTCGTGTCGCCAGATCTGTCGATGAAGCCGTGGCGGCGGTCCGACCTCTGATCGGGGAGTCGGGCAACCCTGTCGTCGTCCTCAAAGCCCAGATTCACGCCGGGGGACGAGGCAAGGGCACCTTCAAGGAGCATCCTGACGTGCGTGGAGTCAACGTCATCACCGACGGAGTCGAGGGTGGTCCGGGCGCTGCCGAGGAAGCGGTGAGGGAGCTTGCCAAGCGGATGCTCGGCAGCACACTTGTCACCATCCAGACCGGCGAGGAGGGGAAGAGAGTCAATCGGTTGTACGTGGAGCAGGGGATCGACATCGCCACCGAGCTCTACCTCGCAGTCCTTCTCGATCGTTCTGCATCGCGCAACATCGTCATGGCGTCCACGGAGGGCGGCGTCGAGATCGAGAAGGTCGCCTCAGAGACTCCCAAGAAGATTCTTAGATCGGTGGTCGATCCCGCGATCGGTTTGGCCGGATTTCAGGCGAACGAACTGGCGCATGGGCTGGGGTTGGAAGGCGACGTCGCCAAGAACTTCATGCGGTTTGTCAAGGCGCTCGCAGACACAGCCACCGAACTCGACACTGATCTCGTCGAGAGCAATCCTCTGCTGGTCACCATCGACGGCAAGGTCATTGCACTCGACGCCAAGTTTGCGTTCGATGACAACGCTCTATACCGGCATCCGGACATCGCAGATATGAGGGACGAGACCGAGGAGGATCCGGCAGAGGTTGCTGCCAAGAATCAGGGGCTCAACTACATCAAGCTGGATGGGACCATCGGGTGTCTCGTCAACGGCGCGGGCCTCGCCATGGCCACCATGGATACCATCAAGCACGTAGGCGGCGAGCCGGCCAACTTCTTGGACGTGGGCGGTGGCGCAACCGCCGATCAGGTGACGACGGGTTTTCAGATCATCACCGATGACCCCAACGTCAAGGGAATCTTCGTCAACATCTTCGGTGGAATCATGCGTTGTGACGTCGTCGCCACTGGCATCGTGGAGGCAATCAGCCGGGTGGGGTTAGAGGTTCCGCTGGTGGTGCGTCTCGAAGGCACCAACGTCGAACGGGGGAGGCAAATCATCGAAGAGTCGGGTCTGGAAGTCACCAACGCCGTCAGTCTTCGCGATGGGGCTGAAAAGATCCTGGAGCTGACTCGATGAGCATCCTCGTCGACAAGAACACCAAGGTTCTCGTTCAGGGCCTGGGCAAGACAGGCCAGTTCCACACGGATAAGGCCATCGCCTACGGAACCCGGATGGTGGGCGCGGTGCATCCATCACGCGCCGGGACCGAGTTTCACTTCGAGGGGCAGACCGACCACTCGGGTGTAGCCGGGCGTGATGACACGTATTCGACCGACCTCCCGATCTACGCCACGGTGAGCGAGGCTGTTGCCGAGACCGGGGCAAGAGCCACAGTGGTCTACGTTCCCCCTCCGTTTGCGGCCGACGCCATCATGGAGGCCGCTGCCGCCGGGATCGCGCTGGTCGTTGCGATCACTGAGGGCATCCCGATTGCGGACATGATCAGAACCAAGCGATACCTGCAGGGAAGTGGAACCCGGCTGGTCGGTCCCAACTGCCCGGGGGTCATCACACCGGGTGAGTGCAAGATCGGGATCATGCCCGGCTACATCCACCAACGGGGAAAGATCGGGGTTGTCTCCCGGTCGGGCACCTTGACCTATGAGGCGGTTCATCAGGTGACACAGCTCAGGCTCGGACAGACAACGGCGGTTGGAATCGGTGGAGACCCGGTTAACGGCACTGATTTTGTCGATGTCCTGAAGATGTTTCAGGTGGATGATGAGACCGAAGGTGTGGTGATGATCGGTGAGATCGGAGGCACTGCGGAGGAGGAAGCAGCCGAATTCGTCAAGTCTGAGATGACCAAGCCAGTCGCCGGGTTCATCGCCGGTTCGACGGCACCTCCCGGGAAACGGATGGGGCACGCCGGCGCCATTGTCTCAGGGGGAAAGGGGACGGCGCGGGCCAAGATCGAAGCCATGTCGGCGGCCGGGATTGTCGTGGCCGAAACACCATCCGATATGGGCGAGGCGATGGTTCGTGCTCTCGGCTGAGAACCGCGTCTCCATCGAGTCCGAAGGGAAACGCCAACAAAAGCTCTAGCCAAACCACCTAAGCTCAGCCCTCATGGCCTGGCTCATCTTGATCGGCGTTCTCGGATTGTTCGCCGTGATGTTCATCTTCATCTACAACGGGCTGATTCGAGATCGCAATCGTGTTGACAACGCTTGGAGCCAGGTCGAGGTTCAACTGAAGCGTCGCTACGACCTGATCCCCAATCTCGTCGAGACAGTGAAGGGATACGCCACACATGAGCTGGCAACCTTCGAACGTGTCACTCAGGCGCGTGGTGGAGCCCAGGCTGCTCAAGGGCCGGCCGAGCAGGCCCAGGCTGAGAACTTCCTCACACAAGCTCTCAGACAGCTCTTTGCCGTGTCCGAGGACTATCCGGAGCTGAGGGCATCGGAGAACTTCGCCAGTCTTCAAGAGGATCTCGAGGAAACCGAGAACAAGATCGCGGTGAGTCGGCAGATCTACAACGACACGGTCCTCACCTACAACAACAAGGTGCAGCAGATCCCCACCAACATCGTTGCCTCCATGTTCAATTTCGATGCCCGCGAGTTCTTCGAGGCCGGGGACGAGGCCGAGGAGGCTCCGAGCGTCGAGTTCTGATTTGAAGAGACTCTCCAAGCTTGCGGTTGCCACCGTTCTGGTGGTTGTGCCGGCGACAGCGGCTGTCGCCAAGTCCTTCTGGATCGCCAACGCCGATGTGACCGTGGTGGTCAACGACGATGGGTCGCTCAATGTCACGGAGTTGCTGACGTTTGACTTCTCCGGGGACTTCTCGGGGGCGTATCGCGACATTCCTCTGCGCCCCGGGGAGAGCATCGAGATCATTTCTGTGGGTGACGAGGGCGGCTCGTACTCGACCGGTGGTTGCACATCGCTCGGATGTTTCTCACCTGCGGGTTTGTACGGCGTCGAGCAACACCGCGACTTTGTTCGTGTCGTCTGGCATCACGAGAGCAGGAACGAATTGCGGACTTTCAAGCTGGCTTATCACGTGGGGGGCCTTGTAACCGTCTACGACGACGTCGCCGAGGTCAATATCCAGGTCTGGGGCGATCAGTGGGCGGTGGGCCTCGACCGTCTCACCGCGCGCATGATGATTCCGGACGGGGCCGAGAGGGGAGATGTTCTGGTCTGGGGTCACCCTCTGGGCGTCAACGGTTCGACCTCGCTGGGTGATGATGGGACTTCGCCCTCACTCGAGGCTCGGGCCATCCCGTCCGAGCAGTGGGTCGAGCTACGAGTGGTCTTCCCGGCGTCCCTCCTCGGTGATGCGTCCGGCGCGACTGTTGTCCCCGGCGATGGCCTCCAGGGCATTCTCGACGAGGAGGCGAAGTTTGCCGAGGACGCCGAATCGGCAGCGGCAGCCCAGACCACGGGTCTGGTCGTGGGAGCCGTCGCCGCTGTCGTCATCGTTTTTGGGATCGGTGGCCTGGTCTTCTGGTTCTATGGCAAAGAGCCACGTGTGGATTACGACCAGGAATACGAGCACGAGCCTCCAACCGATCTGACTCCTGCCGAGGTCGGTGTGCTCCTTTCTCAGGGCGCGGTGACGGAGAAGGAGTTCACGGCGACGCTATTTGACTTGATTCGTCTGGGCGCGATCAGCGCCACCCCGTCACAGGTCGAGAGGGTCACCTGGGGTGGGTTCAAGACGGAGACCATTACCGACCTCGTCCTCGACCTCACCGACAAGACCACGGGTTTTCGCAATTTCGAGCAATCCGTGCTCACGGTGATGCGGCGGGTTCTCGAACTCGGCCCCCGGCCTCTTCATGAGTTCAAAGAGGGGATTCGCGAGGACGCCACGTCCAACGCGGAGACCTATCAGACCTTCCGCGATCGGGTGCTGAACGCGGTCGCTAATGGCGGGTTGCTGAATAGTCGTGGCCAGGGTGTGGCCCTCCTTGTCGGGCTTGGCCTGATCGGTCTGATCGTGGCGTCGTTCTTCGTTGTGCCGCGGGCTCTCGGCAATCGGCCAGGAGGAGCAACAATCGCCGTTCTGGTGCTGGTCGGCATGGTGGTTGGATCGATCGTTCTCTTCGTCTTCCTCGCCTTTCGACGAGTACGAACCAAACGCACAGCTGTCGGCGCTCTCGAAGCTGCAAGGTGGGCGGCCTTCCGCCACTACCTCCAGGACTTCTCTCGACTGGAAGAGGCGCCGGTGATCTCGCTCGATCTATGGGATCGATTCCTCGTGTATGCCATCACCTTCGGCGTAGCCGAGGAGGTTCTATCTCATGCGCGTCTCCATGCGCCACCAGAACTGGAGGCAACCTCATCGCTCTACTGGTTTGGTCACTACGGGTATTCGGGGGGCCACACCGAGAACGCCTTCGCCGGACTTCAATCCGCCCTGTCCGGGGCTTTCACGCCCCCCTCTTCCGGTGGTGGCGGTGGGTTCTCGGGCGGTGGTGGTGGTGGAGGCGGTGGTGGCGGAGGCGGAGCCTGGTAGCGGCCCGGGCCCGCCTACCGTTCATCTGTGAGGCTCCTGACAGCGCTCCTTGCCGTGGTGGTAACTCTCGTTCCCTTGCCGGCCTCGGCTGCTGACGGAGGCTTGTCCCCCGACTACACGGGCCCGGAGTTTCAAGCTCTCTATGAGTACGCGGTGGCCAACACGCTGCCCAATCTTGATTCACCCAATGGTCTTTACACCATCACGGGTAATCAGGACCTCGACGACAGGATCTGGGAATTGGCCTTTGAGCGGGGATACGTTCTCCGTCCGACGGTTTCGGGTGATCTCTCCCGGGTCGGTGGTGTTGCCATGCAGCCTGAGGCGGCAGATGCCTGGATCGGCCTGCGAACCGAGGCGCGGAATGCGGGAATGGGGTTCATCCTTTCCTCGGCATACCGCTCTCCGGCGGCCCAGCGAACCCAGTTCCGCTCCAAGCTCGGGGGCACCTCGGATAGTGCCATCAACGCTGCCCTCACCTGGTGGTCGATCCCGGGAACCTCGAAGCATCACGCCGGATACGCCCTCGATTTTCGATATTCGGATGGCACTTTTGGTGAGTTTCGAAGAACCCGTGATTACACGTGGCTCAGCGAGAACAATTTCGCGGTCCCCATGCGACATGGTTTCGTCCCGTCTTATCCAGATGATGTTGTCAGTCAGGGACCAAATCCGGAGCCCTGGGAGTTCGTGTGGATCGGGACAGGGCTGATTCACTGTGGAATTCCACAGAATGTCCAGTTGGTCGTGATGGGTCCGGCCGCCGCTGTTGTCAGCGAAATCGCGGCATGTCCCGGAGGAGCGGATGCCGCGACGCTCCCTCGTTGGCTCGGTACCTAAGTGCGCAGGACGTAGAAGGCCGAGAAGCTGTTGGTGAGGGTATCCAGTTTCTCGAATGAGGAGAATCCGGCTTCGCCAGCCATGCGCTCGGCGGTCTCGGTTCCCCATGCCGCACCGAGTCCTGCCCCGTCCTTTGCAAGGGATTGAGTCATGCAGTGGAGCGCGGAGATCCCGTAGAGCAGGGCACCCCGATCGTGGAGGTTGTTCTCCAGGTACGAGCTGGCGTTGGGTTCCATCATCAAGTAGACCCCGGCGGTTCTCAACGCTTCCCGGATGTGTCCTAGCGCCGCCATCGGGTCAGCCAGATCGTGGATCACGTCGAAGCTGGTGATCAGGTCGAAACCGGGCTCGGTGGGTATTTCCTCGACGGTGTAGTCGTGGAACTCGAGATTGGCGAGGTTCTCGGATCGGCTCCGGGCGACGGCTATCGAGTCACTAGAAACGTCAAAACCGACAACTTCGGCGTTGGGAAAGGCCTCAGCTATGAGGATTGCGGCAGTGCCGGAGCCACAACCAACATCGGCGACGCGAATCCCTTCGTCGAGTCGATCGATCAGGCCGGTGACAGCGGGAAGCCACTTCTTCGTCAGAAACACCCTCTGGGAGGGACCGCTCCCCCGGTCGATTCCTTTGATGAAGCCCGGGCCAAACTCTTCGAATCCCACTCCACCCCCGTGGACTGTGGCAGTGGCCACTCCTTCGATCTGACTCATCACCAGGGGAAGCATGTCGAGCCATCCGCCCATGAAATAGGGGCTGGCGTCACTCGAAAGGAAGAGAGCGTGTTCAGGAGGAAGGGTGAATACACCGGTGTCGGCGTCGTACTCCACAACTCCGGCTGCGGCGAGGCCGGAAAGAATCTCTCTTGTGTAGCGGACCTCGAGACTTGCCCCTTCGGCTATCTCTTCGGCTGTTCCACTCTCGTGGTCTCCTAGATAGGCGCTCAAACCGGAGCGGTCGGCGACGGCAAGCAGTCCGATCGTGGTAGCTCCCGATGCAAACCCAACGAACTTCTCGAGGAAGGCCTCGACTTTGGTTCGGTCCATGGGTTTCCATTCAATCATCCCCGCTCAGGCGATGACGACTACTTCGGCTGTGGTTTGAGATATGGCCATGGCATGGTCCCTGGTCACCAGGGGTACCTCGAGAGTTTCGGCGAGGGCAAGGTATGCGGCGTCGTAGGCAGTGAGAATATGGCGAAGCTGCCAGATTCGGGGGAGAAGGAGATCGTGGGGGAAGCGGCTGAGTCTCATCTCCATGATGCCTGAAAGAGCACCAGAAGCGACCCTCTCGTTGATCCTTTCCGCTCTCAATAGCCGGCGCACAGTGTGGGCCACTTCGAGGTCGATCAGGTGTGGTGCTCCCAGCGGCTCCCATCCCATCCGTTGCATTGCCTCTTCGATGCCGTCTGATTCCTCCTGGTATTCCATCAGCAATGGGATCAATGCAGACGCATCAACGACTATCAAAGACTGTCCCGTAGCTCTCTGATCATCTCCTCGGGTGACGGCCCGGGCTTGACGGGGCCTCGTAGCCTGGCCCGCTCGAGGACCTCTTTGGGACTGAGTCCCTCGGTTTCTCTTGTCACGATCCGCAGAAGAAACTCCGAAAGGGAGATTCCCTCGGCTGCTGCTTTGGACTTGAGACGGCGGTGTACGTCATCTGGCATGTTTCGAATTTGCACCATCTTTGACATGTCTTCAATACGTATCAGCATGTGCATCACATGTCAAGTGTGTTCAGCGCATGCGCGTCTCAGCAGGAGAAGCTCATCTCGGTGGGAAACTCTCCGCCACTGTCAAATATCCCCATGCTTCCTGACGAGATCACATCGTTACCCGAGACCGCCGGCTCTGGGACTGCCCCGTCATCGGCCTAGTCTTTCGCCCATCGAGCACATACGTACCAGAGTCAGACCATCGTTTGAGAAGAAGCTGATGGAGTTGGCGCCATCCTCAAAGAGGAACCCTCTTCATCAGCTTTCTTCACATGAGACAGTGAGTTTGCCCGCCATCGGTTTCGGGGCGTCGCCGGTGCCTTTGTTCACATCGCCGATATCGAGAACGGTGGCAACCCGACCTTGTTCTGGGAGGCGGCCGGCGACGACGTCGAGATCACGGTTGACGGCGACGACATCTCTGCCTCAGGATCCTTCACCGACAGTGTGGGCGGCGCTGGCACGGTCGAAGGGACCCTCACGGCTCGCTGCACCGATTGGGTCGACACCAGCTGACCACAGCTGCCGCTCATGACGGCGTGATACTCGATCGCACGTCTACAGCCCTATGGCTAGCCGACAATTACCGATCCCTCTTTGACCACGATCCGCACCAGGTTGGTGGCGGGTCGATAGGGGATGTGGGCCGGTGATGGGGCGTCGAGGACGATGAGATCGGCCGGTGATCCTTCCTTGATCGATCCTCGATCCTCGAGACCAAGGGACAGCGCCCCACCGCGAGTTGCCGCGCAGATCGCCTCCTCAACGGTGAGACCCATCTGAACCACCCCGAGCGAGATCACCAATCCCATTGTCTCGATGTATGAGGTCCCGGGGTTGCAGTCGGTGGCCAGAGCCACCGTGCATCCCGCATCCCACAGCGTCCGCCCCGAGGGCTGCGGAGTCCCCAACGTGTAGGCGGCGCCCGGAACCAGAACACACGTGACACCGGCTTTGGCGAGGGCCGCTGCGTCGTCGGGTGTGACAAAGTCGAGATGATCTGCTGATGCGGCGCCAATCTCGACGGCGAGCACTGCACCGCCAAGGTGAGTCAACTGTTCGGCATGAACGCGGGGCGGAAGACCCAACGCCATCCCTGTCTCGAAGATAGCTCGAGCCTCGTCGACCGAGAACACCCCATCCTCGACAAACACGTCACAGAAATCGGCGAGATCCGCCGCGGCTGGGAGCATCTCGTTGATCACCAAGTCGACATAGGCGTCTCGATCCGAGTGGTACTCACGCGGAACCGAATGAGCACCTAGGAAGGTTGTGCGCACGGTGACCGGCAGCTCATCGCCGATGCGACGGGCGACGCGAAGCAGACGAAGCTCGGTTTCGAGGTCGAGTCCGTATCCGGATTTGATTTCGACGGTGGTGGTGCCACCCCGGATCATGGTCCAGACCCTTTGCGCAGCCAGATCAAAGAGCGTTTCCTCTGAGGCTGATCGGGTCGCCTCGACGGTGGAGAGGATGCCGCCTCCCGATGCCGCGATATCGCTGTACGACTCACCGGCGAGACGTCGGGCGAACTCGTCTGAACGGTCGCCGGCGAACACCAGGTGGGTGTGGGCGTCGACGAATCCGGGGAGCACTGCATTGCCGGCGACATCCAGTCTTTCGCGCCCCTCCTGTCCGGGTGCGTCAGCCGCTGTTCCGGCGTAGGTAAGAGTGCCGTCATCGATGGCAACCACAGCATCAGAGATCGGAGAAGCGACGTTGGTGGTGAGGTGGCCGATCCCTGTGATGAACAGGTCCGACATCAGGCCGTCAGCGATCCGTCCGCAATGAGGTTGGCCACGATCTCGATCTCGCTCGACAGCGATCGGTCTCCGGTCAACGACGGCACGTGTTCTCGGACGACGCCGGCGATTCGGGCTGTTCCAGCAGCCGCTTCCAATGGTGCTCGATAGTCGATTCCCTGGACGGCACAGAGAATCTCGATTGCAAGAACTCTTCTGACGTTGTCGAGAACCTCGAGGAGCTTCTTCCCGGCGCCCCAACCCATCGAGACGTGGTCCTCCTGTCCTCCGGAGGTTGGGATCGACTCGATCGAAGCAGGATGGGCAAGGACTTTGTTCTCGGCCACCAGTGCCGCCTGGACGTACTGGCTGATCATGTACCCCGAGTCGAGGCCAGGATCAGCAGCGAGGAACGCAGGCAGGCCACGGGAGCGGACGGGGTCAAGAATTCGGTTGGTCCGTCTCTCGGAGATCGACGCCAGTTCTGACACCGCAATGGTGGCGAAGTCGAGGATGAAGGCGAGCGGTTGGCCATGAAAGTTTCCCCCAGAAAGCACTTCTCCCGTTTCGGGGAAGACGATCGGGTTGTCCACGACTGAGCCCATCTCCCGGGCAAGGACCGCTTCCATGTGGTCGAGAGTGTCGGTGACTGCTCCGTGAACCTGAGGTGAGCATCGCAGCGAGTAAGCGTCCTGGACGGCGTGTTCGAAGTCATCGGTGTGACTGGCCATGATCGACGAACCGTCGAGGAGGTCGGCGATCCGCTGAGCCGAGCGAATCTGTCCCGGGTGAGGACGTAGTTGGTGGACCTCTGGCCTGAACGGTCGACCACTGCCCATCATCGCTTCCACTGTGAGAGCGACAGCGATATCGGCCGCTTTCACGAGTCGACGGGCACGGTCAAGGGCGATTGCACTCATCGCGGACATCCCTTCGGTCCCGTTCAGTAGCGATAGACCCTCTTTCGTCTGAAGTTTCACCGGCTCGAGCCCGGATTCGGAGGTTGGGACCACCTTGTCGCCCAGCTTGACCCAGCCCTCCCCGATGATGGGAAGGGCGAGATGGGCAAACGGCGCAAGGTCTCCTGATGCTCCAACCGAACCCTGGGAGGGGACGATGGGAAGGATGTCGCGGTCCAGCATCTCGAGAAGTTTCTCGACGATCGCAGCGCTCACACCTGAATGTCCCTGAGTCAAAGTCCGTGCCCTCAGCAGAAGCATGGCCCTCACGAGCTCGTCGGGAAGGGGGTCGCCGACGCCGGTGGCGTGGGAGCGGATCAGGTTGTACTGGAGAGATTCGCCTTGCTCCTTACCGATATGAGTGTTCGCCAAAGCTCCGAACCCGGTCGTGACGCCGTAGACCACCTGGTTGGATTCCACGGCTGCGTCAACGATGTCGCGGGCGGGTTGAAGTCGAGCTTCGAGGTCGTCTGCTGCTTTGGCCCTGGCGCGTCGATACGCCACGTCGACAACCTGTTGCGGAGAGAGCGGGCCGCCATCAACTATGACTGTTTCCACGGCCCGCGACGGTAGCTAGCGGTAGCGTCGCGGGATGTCTACGACGCAGAAGATTCGCTACTCGGACTGTGACCCACAGGGCATTGTCTTCAACGCCAACTATGCCCGCTACTGGGATGATGCCATTACCGATTGGTTCGAAGAGTTGGGTTTTGGCGGGACCGAACTGGGTGGCATCGGTGTCAACGTCGTCACCGCCAGGCTCGAGATCGATTTCAAGGCCGCCGCCAAACTCGGCGACACACTTGTGACCGAAGCCGATGTCGAACGATTTGGCGAAACCTCGATGACCGTGCTTGTAAACACAAGTCGTCAATCAGACGGTCAGACCGTTGTGGTGGGCAGGGCCGTGTATGTGTTCGTTAATCCAGCCGATTTCCGACCTATTGCGGTGCCTGAGTCGTTTCGGGAGGCAGCCAGCTAGGAATGTTGACCCCTCCGATTAGCGTTTAGGAGAACATGAAGGATCTCACACCTCTCCTTTCCGAGCCGGGTACCTCGTTGGCCGTGGTCGGGGCTACCGATCACCCCACCAAGTACGGAGGGATCATCTACCGCGACCTCAAGCGCAAGGGGTTTCCCGTGTTTGCGGTCAATCCCTATCGCCAGTCAGTCGACGGGGATGACTGTTGGGCCAAGGTGTCTGATCTTCCCGAGAAGCCGACGATCGTGGTTCTCGTCGTGCCGGCGAAGCGGGGCATCGGTGTTCTGGAGGACTGTGCCGACGAAGGGATTCGCAACATCTGGATTCAGCCGGGCGCTTTCTCGATGGAGATGGCTGATGTTCTCGAGGCTGGAGACTTCGATTGGCTGGCCGAGGCATGTGTGATGGTCCGGGCCAGAGTCGCCGTCGCCTAGAGCCGCCCCCGAAACAGTTCCCTGGCGATGATATTGCGCTGGATCTCTGACGTTCCCTCATAGATTCGAGGGGCCCGCACCTCACGGTAGAGATGAGCCAGTGTCGAGTCGGCCTCTAGACCGCGGGCGCCCAAGACCTGAATGGCGACGTCAACCGCCTGTTGTGCGGTCTCGGTGGCGTGGAGTTTCGCCATGGCTGACTTGCCCGTGAGCGATTCGCGATCACCCGAGTCGTAGGTCTCTGCCGCTGAGTAGATGAGGTGCTCGGAGGCTGCAATCGCCACCCGAACGTCAGCCAGTTGGTGGGACACCCCCTGAAACTCTGAGATGGGAGTGCCGAACGCCTCCCGGCCGGCGGCATGCTCCACTGCTATCCCGAGGGCGGCCTCCGCCATTCCCAGAGCGAAGGCGCCGACGCTGGGGCGGAACAAGTCCAGGGTTTGCATGGCGACCTTGAAGCCCTGGTCAACCTCACCGAGAACGTGGTCATCAGGCACATAAACACCATCGAACATCCAACGACCCAACGCATGAGGTGAGACCATCTCGATCGATTCTCCTGTGATCCCGTCGAGGGAGATCGGCACTGTGAACGCTGTAACTCCCCGGTGTCGGGCACCCTCAGTGGTTCGGGCAAACACCGTGGCGACGTCTGCCTCGGGGGCATTCGAGATGTAGGTCTTTTCGCCGCTCAGACGATATCCGTCACCATCACGCTTGGCGCTCATTGAGAGATTCGCCGCGTCCGAGCCGGCGCCAGGCTCGGTGAGGGCGAATGCCGCTACTGCTTCGCCGGAGCGGATCGCCGGCATCCATTTTGCCTTGATTGTCTCGTTCTCCGAGAGATGAATCGGGATGCCTCCAAGACCCTGGACGGCGAACGCCGTCTCTGCCTCGGTGCACACCCGGGCGAGACCCTGGCGAATCCGACACAGATCCGATGCCGACACCCCATCATCGGCGAATAGCCGCTCGAGAAGCCCTGCCGATGCAATGGCTGCGAGCAACTCTCGATTGACTCCTCCATGAGATCGTCCCTCAGCAATCGGGACTAGGGCTTGGCCCAGCCGCTCCGAATCAGCAACCAGGTGGTGGGCTTCCATGTTCGATTCAGGAGGAGCTGCGGAGTTGCCCCAGGATCTCTTTGAGACGTTTTTCGATCTGGTCGGTGCCAACCCCGGCGTCGATGGCCTTGTTGATACTCATCGAGATTTCGCCCCAGACTGCGCCGTCACCGGTCGAGGCTGCACCGATGCGATCCTCGAGTAGGCGGTCGCGGAGACTGTGAAGCCGGTTGTAGGCGGCCTTGAGGTGGGCTGCGTCGTGTAATTGCTGGCCGTCAACCATCTTGTGTGAGAGCTGTCGGAGCTCGTTCTGACGGTCTTTCAGCCGTGAGCGGCGGTCGAATGCATCGGTTGGCAATGCAAGAAGCTCGTCGTGGATATCGGCGAGCTCCTCTCTCACCTGATCAAGAGTCGGTTCCATGACGGTGAAGTTAACCGCTCAGCAGCGCCGGTGCGGAAACGGTGGGGTTAGCCTCGCATTTGTGAGCCCATTTCGAGCATCCCCCGGCTTCACCGAGAGCTGGGATCACTTCCGCTTCGAGGTTGAAGATGGCGTGGCGACTGTCACCTTCGATCGGCCTGACAAGCTCAATGCGCTCACATTCGACGTGTACGCCGATCTGCGCGATCTGGTCTCCGAGATCGAGCATCGCGACGACGTGAATGTCTTGGTCCTCACAGGGACCGGGAGAGGGTTCTGCAGCGGGGGAGACGTGGACGAGATCATCGGGCCCCTTTTGGAGATGGACTCCAGGAGCCTCCTCGAATTCACCAGAATGACCGGGGCCGTTGTCGAAGGTCTCAGACGGGTGCCAATGCCGGTCATCGCTGCGGTCAATGGTGTCGCCGCAGGCGCCGGCGCGGTAATCGCGCTGGCGGCGGACCTTCGTGTACTTGCCGAGTCGGCATCGTTCCACTTCTTGTTCACCAAGGTGGGTCTGGCCGGAGCCGACATGGGGTCGGCCTACCTGCTGCCACGCGTCGTCGGTTTCGGGAGAGCAACCGAACTGCTGCTTCTCGGTGACAAGATTGGCGCTGAGGAGTGTGTGGGCATCGGACTGGCATCCAAAGTCGTTCCGGACGACGACCTCGCATCTGAATCGAAGAGGCTGGCCCGTCGTCTCGCCGATGGTCCGACGCTGGCGTACGGCGCCACCAAGACTCTGCTGAGTAGAGAGCAGGACATGGATCTGTCCTCTGCTATCGAGCTGGAGGCTTTCACCCAGGCGCTGCTGATGACCACCGAGGATCACGCCGAGTTCTACAAGGCATTCACCGGCAAACGACCACCGGAGTGGAAGGGCAGATGACTATGGATCAGTCCAACATCCTCAGTCGTCGAGGATGAAGACGGCTTCTTCGTAACGACGTATCCGCCCGTCGTTGGCCCTTTGCACAAGCAGATCCTCCAGCGACTGCTGTTTCTCGTCCTGTGTCCGATCGGAGTGGAGCAGCGAGAGGTCGATGTTGATGCGTAGCGCTCTCTCCGGGATCAGGAAACGTGTGATTCCGGCTGGCAAGAGGTCCTCCCCAACCGCTGCCTTCATCACATCCTCAACTGTGAGCGTTGGAAGCTCGAGAACCGCGCACCAGTCGGGGTACCTCCACTCCACGGACTCGATGGTGGGATCTGCGACGCGGTTCACCCTCCATCTGCCGGTGTAGGTGTCGACGAGCGCCGAAAGTGTTGCGTTCGGACTTATCCCTGCGCCCAGCACCGAATAGGACTCACCGTCGGCGGTGTGGATCCTGGGGGTGAACTCGTTGTGGACGAGGGTCAGCGGGTCGGTACTGGCGATCTGGGCGACTATTTCATCTGGTCCGCATTCTCTGACTACGTGATGCCAGGTCTCGAGTGTTATACGACCGGGGTCCACCACCTGGACCACGGCGTGGTCCAGCCCTAGTTTCTTCAGAGCCTCGGTTCTGGTCGCACCATCCAGAACCACCAGGTCACCACTTGGTGCCTCCGAGCAAATCATCGGGTTGACCTGGATTCCGTCGGCGTCGATGCGCTCGACGAGACGATTCACCCGCAGGGGATCGATCTCTTCGTGTCGGCAGAGTCGGTCCAAGGAGATCACCCGCAACTTCGGAACATTCGGCATGACTCTCATTCTGGCGCGTCGTCCCAGACTTATCCACAGGCCTTAGTGCGAACCTGAGGTAGTTACGCCCGGATACGGGCGTAACTACCTCAGGTTCGTGTGATTTCGCCGAGGATCTTCGCCAGTCGGTCGACATCGGTCTCGTCGTGGTAGATACCGAAGCCGATGCGGACCCGGTCGCCCCGGTAATCGGTGATGACATTGCGGGCGTGGAGCGCTTTGTAGAGGTCGGCCGCGCGATCACTCTGGTACGTGAGAAAGTTGCCACGGGTGTGCTCCGCGGAAGGCACCAAGGTTCCAGGCGTCACTCCTGTGCTCATGAACCGACGCTGGAGGCCCGAAACATGGTCTGAGATGTCGGCCGGCGTGACCCTCTCCTCCTTGAGCCACCCCAGGACTGCGTCAATCCTGTAAATTCCCGACGAATCGTAAGTTGCCCCGGCGAAACGCGTTCCGTCACTTCCGTAGGCAACCCGGTCACCCACACCACTCTCCAACTGGCCAAAGCCGGCGTACCACCCCGTATTGACCGGCCGCTCGCCAAATCCGGGGGGCGCATGGAGGAAGCACACGCCCTCGCCGGACATCGCGTACTTGTATCCGCCGGCGAGGTAAAAGACTCGATCCTGGATCGATCCGATGTTGGTCGGCCTGGCCATGAAGGCGTGGTAGCCGTCTATGACGACGAAGGCTTTCTCCTCGGATATCGATGACACGATTCGATCGAGATCCGGGACGACAAAACCCGAATTGAAGAACACTTCGCTGAGAAATATCAGATCGTGGACCCCGGCCCTCGATTCGCGCGTGAACCTCTCGGAAAACGTTTCGAAGGGCTCGGCAGGTACCCGGTCCACAATGGCGAGCCCCTCTTCTTCCCATCGTCTCGATTGACGGGTGAAGGAATGGAACTCGGAGTCGGTCGTCAGCACGCGAACAGGGGGCTCCAAACATGAGAAGATCCGCACCACCAACTCATGGGTGTTGGGAGCGATGATCAGCGTCTCGCTACCTGAGAGCCCGAGAATCGAAGCGATCCGCTTTGTCGCCCTTGGCATGACAGTCCCAAAGATGTGCTCCCACTTGTCGTCGATCATCTCCGCGGCGTCGAGCCACGCCCGTTTGTGGGCTTCATAACTGACGTCGGGCCATGGGTGGTGGGAGTGTGCGGCGAAGTGCAGACGATCAGGCTGAGCATCGAGAAACCTGGAGAAGTGCGGTTTGAGGTTCATTCCTCGTATCTGAACCGCATCGCTTTGAGAATCCCCGCGGGGAGGGTGGGTCGGTCTGCTCTTGGAACCAAAAATGTGGAGAGACTGAAGAGGTCGCCGAATACCCGACTTCGCTCGGCGGACTTCTCCAGGTACTTGGCTCCGGCCGATCCTCCGGTGCCGATCCTCCGGCCGATCATTCGCAAGGCCATCTGAGCGTGTCGATACCTCCACGTGGTGAAACTCTCATCGATGTCCATCAGAAGTTCGAGCAGCCGAAAAGGCTCCTGCAGGGCTGGTTGGTCGTTATACAAGGTGATGAACAGCGCAGCCTGGAACGCCCGATGGCTGAGCCGGAGTCTTCCGGCGTCGCGCTCGAGAGTGTGCTTGTCGGGATTAAATATTGCCTCGTACTGTTTGAGAACCAGGTCGAAATCCTTGAGCTGGGCTTTCTTCTCGGCCTCGCTCAGATTCGGATTGGTCTCGACCACCACACGGTCGGCCTGTAGACGGCTTTGGACCGCGTCCTTGTATGCCTCCCAGAAACTGAAGTCCTCATGGTCGAGAAAAGGCGTTCGCTCCAACCATCGCTCCATCAGATCAAAAAGGGACGGTTCGTCCTCCAAGGCTACGACCCGATTCTTGTCCTCTTCCGAGAATCGCGAGGTGTATTCAGCACCGGCCAGGAACAACCGATCCCTTGGCAGGAGCCCGAGCTTGTTCTCCACCACCCGAAACTGGGCAGACTGGAATCCCGAGGCCGGAAACAGGTAGTCGCGGAAGTCGAGAAAGTCGAGAGGAGTCATCGTCTCCAGAACGCTGATCTGCTGGATCAGCAAGGTCTGAATGCTGCTGACTCTGCGGAGCCGGGCAATGGCAGTACCCATGTTCTGCTCGTCGACCACGTCCTGATCGAACAACTCCGCCACGCTGTCGATCTCCCAGATGATCTGCTTGAACCACAGTTCGTAGGCCTGGTGCACGACGATGAACAGCATCTCGTCATGAACCGCCGGACCGTGTTTGGCGCTCTCCAACGTCTGTGCGCCGAGGAGTTTGTCCAGTTGCAGATAGTCGCCGTAGTAGAGAGGCTGTTCGCTCATGTCGTAGTCACGACGCTAGCGGCCCTCAGTGTTGCGGGGCCACGCCGCACCATTGTTCGGATCGTTCCCAGAGCTCGCGACCAAGATCATCGTCCTGTGCTGTCATCGAGGGAGGCCGTGCAGTCTTGTGTGAGTAGTAGAGACCGGAGTCTTCGGCTACCTCATCGGATGAGGCGCACCAGATCACTGTCTCTGCTCCCTGCTTCGGTGTTAGGAGCCGCCGTCGCATGAACGGTCGCACGTACCAGGGAATGATGTTGGTGCTGGTCAGACCGGGATGAACCGCATATGCGTTCCAGTCTGGCCTGCGATGGGCCAACTCTCTGACGAACAGGATGTTGGCCAGCTTGGAAACAGCGTATTCGTCAAGGCCATAGAGGGATCTGGTGCGCCGCTGCAACTTGTCGAAGTCAATGCCGTCGACGCGAAAGTGAACCGAGCTGGTCACAACCACGATGCGGGTGCCGGGTCGAAAGGTGCGACCCAGATGATGGGTGAGCATGAAGTGCCCCAGATGGTTCACCCCGAATTGGAGCTCGAAACCATCCGCGGTGATGCCTCTTGTGGCTCCAACGCCGGCATTGTTTACGAGGACGTCGAGCTCGCGGCCGGTGGCAGCAAACATGTGGGCAGCATCCCGGGCCGACTCGACTGAGGCGAGGTCGAGATGGAGAAACTCCGCTGAGCCGCCTTCCTCGCGGATGAGATCGATCACGGAGGCGACACGCTTCTCAGACCTTCCCGCGGCGACGACGTGAAACCCTTTTCGCCCCAGTTCCAGGGAGGTCGCCCGACCGATTCCGGAGGACGGGCCTGTAACCAGGGCAACCTTCATGCCGGGCACGGTATCGCCCACTAGCGTCGCCGGCTTGGACGACTGGCCTTCGACACTGAATGCGGACAACTTCTTTCTCAGGGATCGTCTAGCCGAGGGACGTGGGGACAGAGTGGCGATACGACTCGACGACCATGTTGTCACGTACGCCGAGGTAGATGCCAGGGCTTCGGGCTATGCCTCGCTTCTCCTCGACCGCGGTGTGTCAGCGGGAGACCGTGTCCTGCTCGTGTTGCCCGACGGCGTGGATTTTGTTGCGGCCCTTTTTGGTGTGTTTCGGATCGGAGCTGTGGTTGTGATGCTCAACCCCGGTCTCACCGTGGAGGCGATGACTGCCATCGTTGATGGGTCGAGGGCGGCAGCGACGATCGTGCATCGCCAACATCTGGCTCATTTCCGAGATTCGGTCGGTGAGTGGACACCGGAAGTGATCGAAGTGTCCGATGATTTCGAGCTTCCCGAGATATCCGTCGACACCGCAGCAACGGCTTTGCTCGACGCGGCGATCTGGCTTTTCTCAGGCGGGACCACCGGGACTCCCAAGGCCGCGGTGCAGAGCCACAAGAGTCTGGTGAACACCACGAGACTTTATGGTCAGGGAGCGCTGGGGCTCACCGAGAATGATGTCACCATGTCGGTGCCCAAGCTCTATTTCGGGTACGCCACCGGGTCAAATCTCCTTTTTCCATTCTCAGTGGGGGCCTCTGCTGTTCTCTTCGATGACCATCCCACTCCAGACGCTCTGTTCTCGCGCATCGCCCAACATCATCCGACGGTTCTCGTGAACGTGCCGTCGGCGATCAATCAGATGCTCTCCCATTCCGATGCGGACAGCCAGGACCTATCTTCATTGCGATTCGCCACCTCAGCGGGGGAAGTCTTGCCGGAGACCCTCTATCGCCAATGGAAGGACGCGTTCGGATGCGAGCTACTCGACGGTCTTGGGACAGCCGAGATGTGGCACGTCTTCATCACGAACACGGTTGGAGACGTACGACCCGGAACCTTGGGCAAGGTAGTCCCGGGGTTTGAGATCAAGGTTTGCGACGACGACGGCACCGAGGTCCTCGTCAACGAAGTCGGTCGTCTCTGGGTGCGTGGCGACTCGTTGGGTCTTGGCTACTGGGAGGAACCCGAGAAGACCGAGGATGCCTTTCGTGGCGACTGGTTTGTCGGAGGGGACCTGGTCTCTATCGATGAGGAAGGTTATGTGACGCATCGGGGTCGGGCCGATGACGCCATAAAGGTCAAAGGCAAGTGGTTCCGCCCCCAGGAGGTGGAGTCGACGCTCCTAGACCACGATGCAGTCAAGGAGTGCGCGGTGATTGCTGTGAACGACGAGGCCGGCCTGGCACGGCCTGTCGCATTTGTGGTGCTGGCCGGCAAAGTGACAGAGCAAAGTCTGATCGACTGGGTCCTCGAACATCTCGAGGCTTACAAGCACCCGCGCCAGATCTACTTCGTAGATGAGTTGCCACAAACACATTTGGGCAAGGTCGACCGTGGGGCATTGAAGAAACTGGCCGGAACGGCAGCCGTCTAACCGTTCGGGTGGGTTATGTCCCACACTCCCGGCAAGATCCTGAACATGGAGCCAACCATCCTCCACGCCGATCTCGACGCCTTCTATGCCACCGTTGAGCAGCTGCTCAACCCGGCGCTGGCAGGCAAGCCCGTCCTGGTGGGTGGGGGAGTCGTGGTAGCCGCCTCCTACGAAGCTCGTGCCTTCGGAGTGAAGGCTCCGATGTCGACACGCGATGCCCTTCGGCTGTGTCCTCGTGCGGTGGTTGTCGAGGGAACCTTTGGCCGCTATCTCGAGCTGTCCGCCCAGGTCATGGCGATCTTCGAAGACTCCACCCCGCTGGTCGAGCAGATCTCCATCGATGAGGCCTTTCTCGATGTGTCGGGCACCGCTCACCTGCTGGGAACACCGTCAAGTATCGCCCGTGAGCTGCGGCGGAGGGTCCGGAGCGAGGTGGGACTGCCGCTCTCGGTCGGGGTGGCATCCACCAAGTTTCTGGCGAAGATCGCCTCAGCTCGCGCCAAGCCCGATGGTCTCGTCCTCGTGGACTTTGGCACCGAGCTGGCGTTTCTTCATCCCCTGCCGGTCGAGGCGCTGTGGGGTGTGGGGCGAGTCACCGCATCGCGTCTTCACCGGCTTGGCATAGGTACGATCGGGGAGCTCTCCGAAATCGACTCCAGCGCGCTGGCTCCGGTTTTGGGGCCGGGTACTTCCGGGGCTCTGCGGGCCCTGTCCAGGAATCAGGATCCGCGACCGGTCCGGGGTGGGCGACGGGCGGGAAGTGTCGGGAGTCAACAGGCCCTGGGAAGTGGGCTTAGCGACCTCGACGAGATGTCGGTAGTCGTCCTCGGTCTGGCCGACAGGATCGGCCGTCGACTCAGAGCCAAGGACCGCTCAGGCTCGACTCTCTCCGTGCGCGTACGGTTCCCGGGACCGAGACTTGTCTCGCGAAGTCATACCTTGTCCTCCCCGACTTCTTCGACCGCCGCGCTAGCCAACCTCGGCACCGAGTTGGTGCGCCGTGCTTTGGAGACCGCCGAGGGTGGTCCGGTCACGTTGATCGGATTGTCCGTATCGAATCTGACAACCGACCAGTTTCTACAGCTCGAACTCGACATTGACGGCGGCGACGTTCTGCGGGCAGGAAGCGCCGAGGACCTTCGCCGCAGGTCGATCGACGAGAGTGTCGACGCAATTCGGGAGCGGTTTGGGCGGGAGTTGGTCAGGTTCGGACACAGCTCCCGTGGTTCCAGTGACGAGTTCAGAAGACTGGCGGAACGGTCATGAGACTTCTTCACGAACTCTGACCGGACCCTTGCCTTCCGGGTGCAGCCCAACCTTGTCATCGTAGAAAAGGCGAGCCTCCCCCATGAAGGCCGACGCGTTCCCCGCGTAGTCCATCATCGGGCCGATAGTCAGCTCCCGTTGACCGAAATCGACCGCGGCGAGCACGACGGGCACCCGGGCGGCCTCGGCAATCTTGAGAAAACCCGACTTCCAGTAAGGAACTGACTTGCGGGTTCCCTCCGGGGCGATAACGAGGGTGATGTGCTCGGCTTCAGCGAAAGCCCTGGCCACCTGTCCTACGACACCACCCGGTTTCGAACCGCCAACCGGGATCCCTCCCAATGCCGTGAAGAAGTAACCGAATGGCCAGCGAAACAGACCGTGCTTGGCCAGAAAACGAGCCTTCATCCGGTAGGCCCGCATGGCCGCCAGAAACGCGACGAAGTCCCAGTTGGTGGTGTGCGGCGCGCCGATCACGATCATCTTGGGGACATCGGGAACCTTCCCGAGGAAGGTCCATCCTCTGAACCTCATGTACCGATATGCCAGCCACTTCACGGCGACGATGGTCTCAGACCTATGCGACTAGCCCGAATCCGGGCACTCAGCGCAATGGAGCCACCCGGTACCCCTCTTGGTCGACCCAAACCAGCGACGAGGCATGTCCCACTGCCTCCACGATCTCGGAGGCCATCGCCTCGTCGATGATTCCGTCGTCGTCATCACGATATATCACAGCCAGTCTTGCCTCTTTGGGAAAACGGCTGGCGATCATGCCGGGATGCGAGCAGACAATCGTCACTTTGAACGGAGTGATGACCTCGTCCGATGCGATGAGATCCCGGTCCTGTGCATTGACTCGAAGCAAATGCCAGGTCGCCAGCCCGGCGAATACGAACAGCGACGCCTGAATTGCCAGGGTGTCATCTCCTCCCGAGCCGAGCAGACGTTGGAACATCACCACCAGGGTTCCGATGAGTGCACCCGCCGAGACCAGACCGGTGACTACGGCGAACCCGACGAGGTAGAAGCGGCGTGGCGTCGTGCCAGCCTCCAACTCTCGTGGAGCCTTGGTGGCCTTGGACCAGAACCAGAACCAAACCGCAAGGGCGAACACGAGAATCGTTGCTACGGCGATCACCGCGTCCGCGTCAGGTCGAACGAGATCGGATGGACCAAGGGCCATCGTCATCAGCGCCGTTGCCCCGCCTATGGCTGATCCCAGTCCGATCGCCGCCATGGAGTATTCGTAGGCGCGCACAGGGTCGGTTCGGTCCGTGCCCAGACGACGCCGGTGGTGTGCCCACGCAAGGCCACCAACGATTCCCACCGACAGGGCCGCCGGGACTGCCTCGAAGTGCTCTCCTGGGGGTGAGGTGTCCGTGAACAGATATGCCAGGGTCAGAATCACTATTCCCATCGAGGCGCCGATGGCGGTACTCAGACCGGCGACGGCCACCAGGAAAGTCCACGCGTGTCGGGGCGCACCCGGCTCATCTGGCCAGGGTCGCCACCATCTGAATAACCAGACCGGTACTCCGACGAGGAAGACCGCAACCCATGTTCCAACCTCGGGTCCACCAGCCGTGGCGGCCAGCGTCGAATACAGGGTCTGTAACAACCAGTAGAGGAGTCCACCAAGTCCTATGGCGGTCGTGATCAGTCCGATCGCTGATCCAACGACCCGGGGAAGATCGGATCCGTCCGACTGAGGCGGAGTACGTCGAGCGGCTACCTCATGGAAGGCAACGACGCCGCCGAAGACGAGCACGTCGGTCCAGTCGGGCCGTCTTCCGTCGGAGAGCAGCCAGTTGAGGACCGAATAGCCGGCGACCACCAGCGCTGTCATGAAAACTGCCTCCATCAGAGACAGGTAGACCGTCCAACCGGCGCTGCGCGGATGGGCCAGTCGGCGCTTCGTCTCCCTTCTCCATAGGAAGACAGCGATTGGGGTGGCAACCACCAGGCCGGCAAGGGAAGTCGCTACCAGTTGACTGGTGTCGCTGACGAACGAGTCGCCCGGGAAGGCGGCTTGCCCCAACTCGGCCAGAGCGAAGGCAGCAACACCGACAGAGAGAGCAAGCAACAGGTAGGCGATCACATCGCCACCGTCAGAGGGGCCACCGCCTCGCTTTTCCATCACCCGACGAACCATCGCAATGACTCCCACAACAATCCCGCCGAGTATCAAAAGCGAGATCAGTCCAGCCATCAGAAATCTCCTCTATTGCAGTCCCATGTGAAATACGGCCAGGGGTCAGGGTCGTCGGTGATCCACCAAATACCATCTTCCGAAACCAGGTAGAAGGTCTCGTACTGGTCCCACGACCCGCCAAACACACCACCGGTACCGAACCGCAGGGTCACCTCCACCGAGACGAACTCTCCTGACGCGGAAGGGTCACTCTCATCGATGGGTCGGAACCTTTCGGCGTCCTCAGAGAAGCCCAGCGTGGCGGTGAACGGCTCCCTTGGAGCGCTTCGGGCGAGATCGGCGGTGCTGCAGCCTTCGAATCCGTCGGGGTCGAGAACTTGGAATGCCCTGTTGTAATCCTTGTCACTGATGGCCTGAAGGTATTCCTGGACCGTTCCTTCCGGAGTGCTCGAGTCCAATTGGATCGGTTCACGGGCAAGGGCGACAACAACCAGCGTTACGACTGTCAATCCGATGCCCACCGGCCAAAGCCAGCGGGCTTTGTTCCCGTCGCTCATTCTGTCCCCTGGTTCCTACCCCTTGTTCGACAATGCTGGAAGCAGCTCCGTTACACCGGCGTCCGCTAGAACGATCGGCTCGTATCCGCGAGCCTCCAACACGGACGCGGCGATGCTGGCCCGGTAGCCAGTGCTGCAATAGATCCAAACCGGACGACTCCGGTCTAGCTCGTCGGGTGTGTGCTCGACGACATCGGGGGCGTAGGTCATCGTCGAATGTCTCACTGAATCACTTTCCCACTCGTCGGGAGCTCTCACATCCAGGACTTGAGCACCTGCAATCACCGCCTCGGCAAAGTCATCGACCCCGACCAGCCGATAAGAGTCGAGATCGTCTCCCCACTCATCGAGGTTGTCTATGGCGCCCAACACATCATCGAAACCGATACGGGCCAACTGTCGCACCGCCTCTTCGGTGTCCTGATCCGGATTCAGAACCAGGACCAACGGAGCGTTGTAGGGAATGACCCATCCGACCCATACTCCGAAGTCGTCTCGAAGTTCTACTGCGATGGATCCAGGCAGGTGCCCATTGGCGAAATCGGCCTTGGGACGACCGTCGATCACCATCACCCGGTTCTTCATCCGCGTGTAGTCATCTTTGGTGATGCCGGCAATCTCGTAGGTCTTCAGCGGATCGACACCCGCTACGTTCGCCGGTCCCATGTAGCGGTAGTAAGAGGGGAAAGGAACAAGTCCCGAGAGCTGGCCCTCCACAAACGAATCGACATCTGGATAGGCAAGAACCGGATTGGTTCGTCTCTCGCTTCCAATCGTCGATGTATGGGCTCCCGCGACGGTCGCGGTACAGAAGCTTCCAGCTCCATGAGTCGGGTAGAGGCCGACCTCATCATCCAGCTTGGCAAGCCGGTTGACGGAGATGTACTGCAACCTCGCCAGGCTTTCTGCCCGGTCGTCTCCGAGGAGGTCGGACCGTCCGGCGGACCCCACGAGGAGACTTCCTCCCGAAAAGACCGCCATTGGCCGATCGTCGATCAACACCAGATAGGACATGTGCTCTGGCGTGTGGCCTGGAGTGTGCAGCGGGCGGATCGTCAGGGGGCCGCCTTCGATGTCCTCTTGATGAAAGGCAGGTCGGTGACGAAACACAGGCGCAGCTCCCGCCGGGAAGACGAGTTCGCCTCCTGTCGCTCTGGCCAGATCCTTTCCTCCGGAGACATAGTCGTTGTGGAGGTGGGTCTCCAGGACAAAACGAAGCTCGGCTCCGGCCTCGTCGAGGATTGTCTCGAACCGATCGATGTCGCGTTGAGGGTCGACGACGACAGCGACTCCTTGGTGGGTCACGATATACGTCGAGTCGCCGAGACCCTCGGTTCGGATCGTCCGGATTTCCATCATCACCCCTGCATACCGAGGGCTTTCATGCCCCCGATCATGTTGGCGACACTTTGGTAACCATTCTGTGTGAGGAAAGCGGCCACCTGACCGCTTCTATCGCCGGATCGGCACACACACAGGATGGCCTGATCCTTGGGGAACTCTCCGAGGCGAGCCGGGATTTCGTGCATGCTCATCAGGGTGGCATCGGGAAGGGTGCCCAGCGCCCACTCCTTGGGCTCACGCACATCGAGAATCATTGCGCCATTGTCTTCCGTCCATTGGGACCAGTCGGCAGCCGAAACGTCCTGATAGTTCATGAGTGAGGCGCTCAGGGTAGGAGGGACGAGTCGACCGAAACGATTCCGCCGCGCTCTACACTGCGCGCCGCATCGGCGTCTCGGAGGGCAAGATCGACATCGCAGTACTCGCATCCGGCTCGGGTACAAATCTCCAAGCTCTAATAGATGCCCCGGACGTTGCTTCTCACATTCGCATCGTTGTCTCCGATAAGCCCGAAGCCGGTGCACTTTCCCGAGCCGGTGACGCTGGCGTCGAGACCGCCGTCATCAGGTGGCGAGACCATTCGGACCGTGATGGTTTCTCGTCGGCCGTTGCAGACGTGGTTGAGGAGAGTGGGGCAAAGGGAGTGGTTCTTGCGGGGTTCATGAGAGTTCTCTCACCTTCGTTCATTGATCGTTTTCCCAATCGAATCCTCAATATCCACCCATCGCTTCTACCTTCGTTTCCCGGCACGGACGCCGTTGCGAAGGCTCTGGACCAGGGCGTCAAGGTCACCGGGGTCACAGTTCACTTCGTCGACGAGAAGGTCGATCATGGGCCCGTTATCGCTCAGCGAGCAGTCTCTGTCGAGTCGGACGACACAGTGGAGAGTCTTCACGCCCGGATTCAGATCGAGGAGCACGATCTATACCCGGCGGTGGTGCGAGCGTTTGTCCGGGGAGAACTCAGTGTGGATGGCCGGAAAGTGAGCCGGCTTTGAGGGCCTTGGTGAGCGTCTACGACAAGACCGGCCTGATTCCGTTTGTCAAACGTCTGGTGGCCGTCGGATACGAGATTGTCTCCTCAGGAGGCACCGCGGAGATCCTCGAAGAAGCCGGAGTCGAAGTGACCCTCGTCAGCGAGGTCACCGGTGCGCCGGAGATACTCGGTGGGCGGGTCAAGACCCTCCACCCGAGCATCCACGGCGGGATTCTGGCCAGGGGGGAGGTAGACGACGATGAGTTGGCCACCATCGGTATCGAGCGCTTTGACCTTGTGGTTTGCAACCTCTACCCCTTTCGAGAGGCGGTGGCCGATTCCGATGCGAGCGTTCTGGACATAATCGAAAAGATCGACATCGGCGGTCCGGCGATGGTCCGGGCGGCAGCCAAGAACCATCGTCACGTTGGAGTTGTTGTGTCACCCGATCAGTACGACGAAGTGGCGGGGGCGATCGAGAGTGGGGGATTGAGTCCCGAGCAGAGAAAGGAGCTTGCTGCCGAAGCCTTCTTTCACACGGCCAGTTACGACGCTGCCGTGGTGGGCTGGATCGGCGATGACAGGGTCATTCCGCTGCGGAAGGTGTCAACACTCCGTTACGGCGAGAATCCACATCAGACCGGGCTGCTCTACCGGGAGGAGGGTGCCGAACCATGGTGGCAGCTGGCCGTTCTCCATCAGGGGAAGCAGATGTCTTTCAACAACTACATCGACGCCGAGGCCGCCTGGCGCCTGGCCACCGATCTCGGTCCGGGAGCCGTGGTGGTCGTGAAGCACACCAACGCTTGCGGCGCCGCGCGAGGAGGCCACGTTGTCAACACTTTCAAGAGTGCGTGGGATGGTGATTCTCTTGCAGCCTTCGGAGGAGTGATAGGGATCAACGGCGCGCTGGATGTATCAACCGCGAAGACGATTGGGGAGCATTTTGTCGAGGTGGTCGTGGCACGGTCCGTCGAACCCAAGGCACTCGAACTCTTGTCCGCCAAGAGAAACCTTCGAGTTCTCTCCGCACCGGAGCCGGCTCTGGCTGGGGATGACTACGGGAGGGTTGATGGCGGGTTGGTTGTTCAGAGCAGGGACAGTGTTGAGGACGAAACCTGGGTGACGGTGTCTGAGCGGAGACCGACGGACGACGAACTTCGGGCACTCGAGTTCGCCTGGATCGTGGCAGCACATGCCAAGTCGAACGCCGTGGTCCTTGCCGTTGGTGAGACGACAGTGGGTGTCGGCGCCGGCGACCAATCTCGAGTCGGGGCTGCTGAGCGGGCGGTTGCGAAAGCAGGTGGGAGAGCCAGGGGTGCCGTTGCAGCTTCCGACGCCTTCTTCCCGTTTCGCGATGGTCTTGACACCCTGGCCGCGGCCGGGGTGACGGCAGTGGTCGAGCCAGGAGGATCGAGGAACGATCAGGAGCTGATCGACGCGGCAACTGAGCACGGCATCGCCCTGGTATTCACGGGAAGGAGGCACTTCAGACATTGAGCGCCCGGATATTGGACGGAAAATTGGTTGCTTCCAGGGTAAAGGAGGAGGTGGCGACCGCTGTCGCTGGTCTGGACTACACACCGGGCTTGGCCACGGTCCTGGTCGGAGACGATCCGGCTTCGCATTCCTATGTCCGGGGCAAACGTCGCGATGCCGGGCAGGTGGGCATCAGGTCTATTCATCATGAGCTGTCACACACAGTTGCCCAGAGTGCTCTCGATGCACTCATCGACGAGCTGAACGCTGATGAAGAAGTGGATGGGATCCTGGTCCAACTCCCTCTTCCCGATGGACTCGATGCCGAAACGATTATCGAGCGAATCGACCCTGCCAAGGATGTCGACGGGCTTCATCCCCACAATCTCGGACTGCTGGCGCTGAGCCGGCCGGGACTGAGACCGTGCACACCCTCGGGAATCATGCGGATCCTTGACGAGTACGACATTGCGGTCTCCGGGGTCAAGGTCGTAGTGGTGGGTAGGTCGTTCCTGGTGGGCCGGCCGCTGGCGCTGATTCTCTCGGAGAAGGGTGTCGACGCCACCGTGACCATGGCGCACTCCCGCACTCGTGACCTCGCCGCCGAAACCACCGAAGCCGACATTCTCATAGCCGCCGCCGGCTCTCCTGGCTTGATCACGGCCGAGCACGTCAAGCCTGGTGCGACTGTGATCGATGTTGGCGTCAGCCGAACCGATGGCGGTCTCGTCGGCGATGTCGATTTCGAGTCAGTGGTCGAGATAGCCGGCGCCATCACCCCGGTCCCGGGCGGTGTCGGTCCGATGACCAGGGCAATGCTTCTCGTCAACACCCTCCGCGCCGCGGAGGCCCGTCGGGGTTAGCCCAGGGCTGCCACGCTGAAGATCACGTGGAAGGGCTGACAGTAGATGACCACGCTCCCGTAGTCAGCGATATCGATGCTTGACGGGATGTCGTAGTTCTGGTCTCCAATGTTTCCCTTGAGCTCACCGAGATCGACATACCCGGCTACGTCGTCTCTTCCTCCGGGATCTGCATCGGGAACAAGGAGTACATGGAGGTCAGGTCCATTGGTTACCTCTAGATCCTCGATTCTGAGGACAAGGCTTCCATCTTCGAGCTGGTAGACGGTGGTTGTCCCCGAACCATTGTGAAGGTTGTCGAATTCCTCGAACTCGCCCGAAACGAGAGCGATCGGGGATGACGCCGGCATGTCCTCGTCGACGGCCGCATCCGGCTCCCCCGCGGCACCTACCATTTCGACTTCAACGTCCTCCTGGGTCATGTCATCGGGAACGACGGCCCCCGCCGACATCGGAAACTCTTCGCTCACCTCGGTGTCGAAAAGCAGCGGAGAGCCGAGCCACCATGCCAGAGCGAGAACCGGAATGCTCACGATCACCGCACCGATGATGAGTTTGCGTTTGGTCATCCCATCATTCTTCTCGGTGACTAGAAAGAAAACGTAAATGATCGGCTGGCTAATCTCCAGAACTCCGATTCATCTCTCACAGGAGTCTCTTGCCATGGGCACACCAATCACCATGGGGCCGGACGGTCTCAAGGTTCCCAACGACCCGATCATCCCCTTCATAGAAGGCGACGGCATCGGTCCCGACATCTGGGCCGCCGCTGTCAGGGTGTTCGATGCCGCGGTCGAAAAGGCCTACGACGGTGAGCGCAGCATTGCCTGGACGGAGGTCCTGGCGGGCGAGAAGGCATACAGCGAGACAGGGTCGTGGCTTCCCGATGAGACCGTCAGCGCATTCACCGAGTTCCTGGTTGGAATCAAGGGCCCACTGACAACACCCATCGGTGGTGGCATCCGATCCTTGAACGTTGCCCTTCGCCAGATCCTGGATCTTTACGCATGTGTTCGCCCAATTCGGTGGTTCGAGGGGGTGCCTTCGCCGGTGAAGAACCCCGGTCTTGTCGACATGGTGATCTTCCGGGAGAACACCGAGGATGTCTACGCGGGCAAGGAGCTCGAGGAGGGCACCGACGAGGCGCACAAACTGCTCGACTTCGTGAAGGAGGAGTTCGGCTGGGAGGTCCGTGCCGACTCCGGGCTTGGTCTGAAACCTGTGTCGGTAACCGGGTCGAAGCGTCTCGTCCGCGCAGCAATCGAGTTCGCTCTGGCGAACGGCCGCAAGTCGGTGACTCTGGTCCACAAGGGCAACATCATGAAGTTCACCGAGGGCGCCTTTCGATCCTGGGGGTATGAGGTGGTGAAAGACGAGTTCTCCGACAGAGCCGTGTCTTGGGAGGACAGCGGCGGAGATGCGGGCGACAAGCTTCTTGTCCAAGATGTCATTGCCGACGCCATGCTGCAGCAGGTGCTCACCCGTCCGGCCAATTACGACGTAATAGCAACCACCAACCTCAATGGCGACTACCTGTCGGATGCTCTTGCGGCCCAGGTGGGGCGGGGATAGGGATAGCCCCGGGAGGGAACATCAACTACAAAACCGGTGTGGCCATCTTCGAGGCCACTCACGGCACGGCACCAAAGTACGCAGGTCAGGACAAGGTCAACCCGGGCTCGATAATCCTGTCCGGCGAGATGATGTTTCGTTATATGGGCTGGGATGAGGCGGCGGACCTCATCATCAAGGGCCTCGAAGGGGCTATCGCGGCGAGAACGGTCACCTACGACTTCGCTCGACTCACCGACGACGCCACAGAAGTGAAGACCTCGGAGTTCGGCGACGCCATCATCGACCACATGTAGAGCTTGCTGCCCTGGTCAGCCGCGTCTGGAAGCCAGGATTGCCAGCAGTCTGAGTATTTCGATGTAGAGCCAGACGATGGTGACCATCAGCCCGAAGGCGGCAAACCAGGAGAAGGCTTGGGCGCGCCCATGGCGACCCCATGCTCGATCACGGCGAAGTCGAGCAGAAGATTGAGGGAGGCGATGATCACGACGATGATGCTGAAAACGAGGGCAGGATTGCCGGCGCCGGTGATCAAGGGAACGTTTGCTCCGAATATCGAGAGAAACAACGAGATCAGATAGAACAAGCCGATCCCGACCGTGGCGATGATGATCACTGATCGCAACTTCTGGGTGACCTTGACTATCCCAGTGGCATAGAGGAACAGCATCGCCAGAAACACCGCGATGGTTGCGGTCAGGGCCAGGAAGACAATCCCGTCGTAGAAGGTCTCGTACTGCTTGGAAAGGGCGCCGATGAAGGCTCCCTGAGTCAGCGAGTAGATGATTCCGGTGAACGGGGCAAGCTTCGGGTTGGAGACCGTGAAGATGACCAAGACGATCAGCCCGATGGCGACCGCCCACCACCAACGCCAGATGGTGTCCGTGTTGGCCCAGCCGTAGGTAGCACCGGCTCCTACAAGTACGAGCTGGAAGAAAGTGGCCCCGACGACGGAGCCGATGGTCATCCGATCGCCGACAGTGGCTTCGTGTGGTGGCGCCGCTTGAAGGGCAGCATCAGATGCTGCTGGTTCGCCGAATTGCTTTGTCAGTACCGGGTTGGCCATCGTGAGGGCCTAGAGCTTCGGTCCCGGGGCCACGGCATCAGAGGAACGGTCTCGACAACCCCTACAATTGGACCATTCGGCCGCGGAGTCACACTTGACGACTATTCAGATCACCCGAGCCATCGATGTCCTCCCCGAGGAGGAGATTGCCGCCATCCAACCGTTGATAGACGAGATCAACAGGCTGAAGGTCGAGCGCAATGCAGTCGTCGCGGCGCACAATTACATGACACCGGACATATTCCATCTGGCGGCCGACATAACGGGTGACTCGTTGGCCCTCGCCAATCTCGCCCTCGAGACCGATGCCGATGTGATCGTTCTCGCCGGTGTTGTTTTCATGGCGGAGACGGCCAAGATCATCAACCCTGAGAAGACGGTTCTGATCCCAGATCTGGAGGCGGGGTGCTCTCTGGCGGACGGGATCACCGGATCTGATGTGCGCAGAATGAAGGAGCAGTATCCCGGTGTGCCGGTTGTCTCCTATGTCAACACCTCAGCTGAGGTGAAGGCGGAATCAGAAATCACCTGCACCTCCAGCAACGCCCTGGCGGTGGTTGAGTCCCTCGGTGTCGAACGGGTGATCTTCACGCCGGATCAGTACCTGGGGAAGTGGGTCGCCGGCAAAACCGAGGTCGAGATGATTCTCTGGGAAGGCTCTTGCATGGTGCATGAGCGATTCACCGGGGCGGAGATCTCGGATTACAAGAAGGACATGGGTGACATTCCGGTAATCGCCCATCCTGAGTGCCCCCCCGACGTGCTCGCCGAGGCCGTCTATGTGGGCTCGACACACGGCATGATCAACTGGGTGAGCAAACATCAACCGCGGAAGGTGATGATGATCACCGAGTGCTCGATGGCCGACAACGTCGCCTCGGCCGCACCCGATACCGAGTTCGTTCGCCCCTGCAACCTGTGTCCTCACATGAAGCGGATAACACTCGACAACATCAGGCAATCACTCGAGACCTTGACCCACCAGATCGAGATCCCCGAGGATGTCGCTGAGCGGGCACGTCGGTCCGTCAATCGCATGCTCGAGGTCGGGCGACAGGACTGATGGGCTAGGTCTATGGCCAAGTTGTCACGGCTCGACGCTCCTCTGATCGTCGGGGCAGGCGTGGCCGGCCTCTCCGCTGCGCTGGGACTCAAACGGGCATATGTGATCTCCGCACCGGGCACTGGCTCGACGTGGTGGGCCCAGGGAGGCATCGCCGCCGCCCTCGCCGCCGATGATTCCCCGCGTGCACATGCCGAAGACACGTTTGCCGTTGCGGGCGGGCTGGCCGCCGCCGCCGCCGTAGAGGCTCTGACGCGTGGCGGCCCCGCCGCCATCGAGCGTTTGGTCCAGATAGGTGCCGAGTTCGATCGCGACGACCAGGGAGAGCTGATGCTTGGTCGAGAGGGCGGTCATCAGACGCGACGCGTCGTTCACGCCGATGGCGATGCCACCGGAGCCGAGGTCATGCGGGCGCTGAACGCTGCCGTGGCCGCGGGTGACTCGGTGACGGTTATCGAGGGGCGGGTTGTCGATATCGTTCGGACGGCTGACAGGGTTGCCGGCGTAATCACGGCAGACGGGAAGAAGCGACACATCTATGTCGCACCTGCCGTCATCATGGCTACCGGTGGTGCCGGGCGCATGTACTCCATGACAACCAACCCGCCGGGTGTTACCGGAGAAGGGATCGTCATGGCCGGTCGCGCCGGGGCCAGACTTGCCGATCTGGAGTTCGTTCAGTTCCATCCAACGGCGCTGTTGGCGGGCAAGGATCCGATGCCCCTTCTGACCGAGGCCCTGCGTGGCGAGGGAGCAACGCTTGTCGACCCCCACGGAAGACGGTTCATGGACCAATATCACCCGATGGCCGAGCTCGCCCCACGCGATATCGTGGCTAGAGCGATCTTCTGGCAATACGACCGCGGCTCGAGTGCATATCTGGATGCACGGTCGATCATCAACTTTCATGAGCGGTTCCCAACAGTCACAGCCCATGCGATGTCGGTCGATCTCGACCCGTCGAACGATCTTCTTCCCGTTTCTCCGGCTGCCCACTACTACATGGGCGGCATCGACGCCGATACCCACGGCCGGACGTCGGTTGACGGGTTGTGGGCCGTGGGGGAGTGCGCGTCGACGGGGGTGCACGGAGCCAATCGCCTGGCCTCGAATTCGCTGCTCGAGGGCCTCGTGTTTGGTGCTCGCGTCGCCCTGAATGTGAGTGATCACATGGTTGAGCCCGTCGGGGACCTGAGCGTTCCCAAGGAGTCGTTGCGTCTGCCGGTTCTCCCTGGGCCTGCCCTCGAAGATCTTCGCAAGATCATGTGGGACAGGGTCGGTCTGATTCGCACCGGTGATGGTCTGTGGGAAGCCCGGAACGCGATCCGAGACCTCGAGCCAGTTCTCAAAAGAACGATCGCCGGTCGGGATGCCGCCAACCTTGGTTTGATGATCGTGATGGCGGCTCTCAGGCGAAGCGAGTCTCGCGGGGGTCACTATCGGGCTGACTATCCCGACCTGGATCCGACCCAGGAGCATCGGACCCTCATCGACCCCGGTGCCGTCGAGACCATCGTGGTCGGATAGTGAAACGATCTGACTACGCCGCCATCGTCGAACGGGCCTCGGCGAGGACCTATCAGACGTTGGCGACATCACCACCAGGCGGTGATCCCGAGGGATCGATGGCCGTGGGGAGCTCGTCACGCGGAGGCCAGGGGTCGTCGCCGGGCTGGACGTGGCCGCGCTCGTCTTCGAGAGTCGTCGATCCGGGGATCGTCTTCGAGGCAGCTTCCTCCGATGGCGACCGGGTCGATGCGGGTGCGACGCTGGCAACGGTGAAGGGTCGAGCGCGGTCGATCCTCACCGCCGAACGGACCGCGCTGAATCTGCTCGCTCGAATGTCAGGTGTGGCCACCGAGACCGCCGTCTGGTGGAGGCCGTGGATGGCACCGGAACCTCGATCTCGGACACCCGTAAGACGATGCCCGGGCTCCGCATCCTCGACAAGTACGCCGTGACGATGGGTGGTGGGGTCAACCACCGGATGGGGCTGTACGACGCGGTGATGATCAAGGACAACCACATCGCCGCCGCCGGCGATATCGCCGCGGCCGTGGCGAAGGCTCGCGCCTCCGCTGGCCCCGACGTGATGATCGAGGTCGAAGTGGAGAATCTCCAACAACTCGCTGAGGTGGTCGGCACGGATGCCGATCGTGTTCTTCTCGACAACATGGATCTCGTCGCGCTCCGACAGGCTGTGACATTGGCAGGCGAAGGAATCGTCACCGAGGCCTCGCGTGACCCTGGAAACCGTCAGGGCGATCGCCAAACCGGGGTCGACGTCGTCTCCGTCGGCTGGATCACCCACTCGCCACCACAGCTGGACATCGGGCTCGACTTCGTGTCGTGATCGGTCCAGCTGTAGCCTCGAAGCTATGAATGAACCACGCCGTGTGGCGGTTACCGGAGCCGCCGGCCAGATCGGTTACAGCCTGCTGTTCCGCATCGCCTCCGGAGCGATGCTCGGACCCGACCAACCCGTGATTCTCCAGATGCTCGAGATCAGCTCCGCCCTCCCGCGCTTGACGGTGTC